>WUUC01221670.1_pt1 | contig 35059 bp, 51 predicted proteins | sample 6278441 | NCBI WGS metagenome assembly WUUC01 (sample SAMN13675441, study PRJNA597444) | soil metagenome | isolation source: soil | place: USA: Washington | collected 2017-10
GCGCCTACGAGGGCGAGATGATGTTCGCGAAGGACTTGCCGGCGAGCAAGCGCTGGAAGGACGAGCCCTCTCTCCCCAGCCCCCGCCCCGACGGCGGCAAGGTGATGGCGGGTGAGGACAACAAAGAACCCCGCGCAATCACGGACAGTGACGTGGCCTGCGCTAGTGTAGTGGATAGCACGTCAGCATCGCCGGGCCTTGCAAGCCCGGAAGCTGGAGACGCTGGTTCGATCCCAGCGCGCAGAGGAACGGGTGAGACGTCGCCCGGGACAGTCGGTGCAATTCCGGCCGCGGGGGCTGACTGCGTTGATGAGGCTAAGGCGGTGGGGTTCAAGGTTGGGGAAAGAGTTTGGCCGAGCCCGACTGCGCCACGCGGGGTCTACAATGGCAGAGACGGCGGCGCGGTTGTGGGCATCGCGCACAGCCTGGACCCGATGCCCTACGTGGTCCGCTGGGGGAACGGTGGCTCCTGCAACTACGCCCAGCACGAGCTGACTCGCATCGAGCCAGCAGAGAAGCCGGCGGAAGCGGAGCCGCTCGCGGAATACGTCACGCGGGCGGAGCTGTGCGACGGGCTCGCACGGTGCGACACGTTCGCAGACTTGCTGAACCACCTGACACGGGAGGGCCGGTGAAACCGACGGAACTGGGCACCATCGGACTGCGTTACCGGGACCAACTCGTCACAAAACTGAAGACGGTCGCCCAATGCAAGGCCGCGGCGGAGGCGATCAACACGTGCCGACTGCTGGCCGGCGGTGACCTGGAGGGCAAGTTGTTCCACATCGAGATGGCCTGCTACCGGCGCGCCGATGCAATCAAGGCCGAGCAGGCGCGGGGGAGGCGGGAGTGAAAGAGCCCAGCTACGTGTGCGTCTCCGGACAGACCAGCTGCGGCTGGACGCCTGACCAGACCTTCGAGTGTCCGTTGTGCTGTCGCGTCGTCTGCTACTGCAACGGCTGCCACGACGACATGCCGGCACTCTGTGACGACTGCTGGTACCAACTGGAGCACGAGCCGACTGGGCACGACTTGTTCTTGGTGCAGCTGGAGGCACGATGAAAGAGCTGGAACGGTTGCGGGAATTAGCGAGCGCGGCCAAGCCGGCAACTGACGGCAAGTTTGCCGGATGGCCCAACCTCAGCGAGCGAGGCGACTACGGAACCATCGACCCGTGCAAGGCGAACTTCGAATTCATCGCCGCCGCCAATCCCGCCGTGGTGCTTGCGCTGCTGGACGTCATTGAAGCGGCCGACCAGTGGTGTGCAGCTGGCTCCCCGCTGAACCGCGTGAAGGCTTACGACGAGGCCCGTGGGCGCCTTCGGGAGGTGCTGAAAAATGGCTGAGCTTTGCGCACTCCGTCAGGGTTGCGTCTACAGGCCCAACCATGCGGGCCGATGCAGGGTCAGCGGCATACGTAGACGCGACAGCATCATCGCCGACCTGCGCGCCCAGCTCGCGGAGGCAAAGGAGGAGCTGACGCGATGCGAGGCTCAACTGTAAATGGTCCGCGTGACCGTGCTCGGGTCGATACCTGGATGCACCCCGTTCGACGATGCGGCTCGCAAACTCAACCTACTCCCCCCGAAAGGCGACCTATGATCGACCCCAGGCTATTCACCGTCGAGCGCCTGTTGGCCACATTCCTGGACCACGAGAGCGGCAACCGCGACAAGTGGCGCCGGTTCGCCGAGATTGTTCCCGGCTACATACCGCCATTCCCGAGCCCCGACACACAACCAACGCTCGTAATCCGGTACGGCGAGTCCTTCCTTCGCTACTCCAAAGGGCCGCGACAGGGGTTCTTTTGGGACATGTACGGAGACGACTTCTACACAGCTGAACTGGCGCTGGTGGCTCTGCTGCAAGCCCCGGTGCCACCCTTCATCTGTAAGCGCTCGGAGTGGGAGCGGTGGCTTCAGGAAGAAGAAGTGAAAAAGGCGGTCAGCAAGTAGCATGCGCTACCTCGGCCCTCGCACCTCCAACGGCGTCATCTGCCAGTACTGCGGCGAGCCCACCTGGCCTGGTCGGTGCATGCATTGCGGGAAGCCGGCGAAGTGGCCGGAGAAGCCTTTCGGGGATACGCGGAGGATTCGGTATGTGGAGCGGTGTAACCCGGCGACGAACGGCACGGATGTAGCAACCAAACCCGAGCCGCCCCCGAGAGGCGCGGAGAAGTGAGAGTCAACCATGATCTACGCGCGTAACCTCGTGCTCCAAAGCCCGCTCACGGGAATCTACTACTTCGTGCCCAAGGCTGAGGTGCTCCCGACCGGCGGGTATCGCGTCATTGGCAAGAAGATTGATGTCTCGGAATCGATCGAGACGCTGTTCGGGGCATTGCTCCGTGAAACCCCGAAGCCGCGAGCCAAGGAACCAGCCAAACGAAAGCCGGCGCGCTAGATGCTGAACGACTGCCCCAATTGCGACAAGTTCAACCGGCCGTGTCTGGAGCACCGCGAGCAGATATGGGCCAAGCTCCACGCGCTCGAAGCCCTCTCCCGCATCATCCGCCGCACCCTCGCATCCGGCCAGCTCGAGAAGCTCGAAGATGCCAAGCCGTACCTGAGCGACCCGCCTGCCGAGACGCCTGCGCCCCTAGTCGATCCAACCAAGGCGAACTTCGCGGCGCTCGGTAACGAACACGTGCATGCGCTACCCGCCGAGACTCCCGAGCTGGGAGCCCCGGCGTATCCAAGCTACTGCAAAGTCACGGGGCACGTGTTTCCGTGCGGGTGCGCGTCGTGTGACGCAATGGCCCGCTAGCTAACGCATCCCGCGGCCGCCCACTAGAAGCGCTACCCTTCCCCCATGCCTACCCTTTCCGACCTCACCAAGGAAGCAGCACATGCCTGAGGCCAGCGAAACCTACACACCGGAGCGCTTCGACGACGACCACGTCAAGGTACTTGTGCGCATTCGTGCCTGCGTGGTCTGCAAGAAGCCGACGGTTCCCGGGCTACAGCAAAACCACGTCTCACCTTTCCCGGCGTTCTACCGTGCCAACTTCGCTGCTCAGATGGAGCGAGCCGGCATTGCGCTCGTCGGTTCCTGGAACGATTCGGACCCCATATGCGCAGCCTGTCACGATGCCGGAACCGTGACTGGCGAATGTACGCTGTGCCACGAGCAGCGGAAGCTGAGCGACATGGAGGAGAAGATAGGACTCCCTTCTGAGTACATGTGCAAACCCTGCTACGAGACAGTGCCGGCGAAGACATGGGCGACCGAGTTGGCGCGACTTGAAGAAAGCCACCGCTGGGATTTCGAATGACCGCACCCACCCTCTCCGACCTCATCAACGCCTGCCCGGAGCCCGTGCGCCGGCTCATTCACGACCTTGAGACCCGGTGCGATCCGGCTGGTGACGTCAGGGCGAGGATTGTGGCGGAGGAGCGGGTGAGGCAGTTGACTGAGCGCCTGCGTGAGGCCTGGTTCGAAGGCTGGCGGGCCGCCAAGGAACACAGCTCAGCGCAGGACTTGGCTTTCCAGCAGGCGCAGATCATCGGCGACGACCTGCATTGGGAGATGGTGCCGGTTCCGCCTAATCCGTATCCGGCGCCCGAGGGAACAGGGGAAAAGGAGTAACCTTACGCCATGCCCAAACCTTGGAACGCCCAGCCCGGCCGCCTCGTCTTCCCATCGCTTGATGGCGTCGAGCAGCCGAAGCCCGAGCCGATCGAGGGGGTGGCGGTGGGGCATTCGACGGGGGCGCACATGGCGACCGATGATGACATTCGTGTACGTGCCCTAGAGCGTTGGCACACCAAGAACCCATGCCTGTTCGCAGTCGTACTCGAAGCGGCCGCAGCCGCGCGGCTTCGCTCCCTTCGATGTGAGCCATTGGGCTTGGCATCCTATCGGCTGTGGAAGACGCCCGCGGGGGACTCCGAGAGATTCGAGGCGCTGCTGGCAGAGCGGCTGCCTCTCACCGTGTTCGTTGCGTTCGGCGTCGAAAGTTCGCAATCCGTCCTGGTAGCGACCGACCAGGGATAGCCAGCCGCAACCGCCTGCCTGAAGCTTCGAGCCGGGGATGGGGACGAGGGGGCGGCTGGCGCGTCCTAGCCCGTCTATGCTGGCGCCCAGGCTGGAAAAGCGGGCCTGCGTTGCTTTACTCGCCGCGGAGCCGTACGCTGGTAACCAAAGGGGCAACAAATGGCCAAAGCAGCTTCAGTAGCGTCCTACCTACAGAATGAGCGCGGCATCTCCAGCCGAGCGAAGCTGCATAAATTGCTCTACTACTGCCAGGCTTGGTCGCTCGTTTGGGACAAGAAGCCGTTGTTCAACGAGCCTATCGAGGCTTGGACCAACGGTCCGGTTTGCGCCGAGGTCTGGCGCAGCGGGACCCAGGCCCCTGGTGAGCTTTCGTTCGTCGAGCTCGAAACGATCGAAGCGGTACTCGGCTTGTATGGTCGGCTGAACGGGACGCAGCTCATCGAGCTGACGCATCGGGAGGGGCCGTGGCTCGCCGCGCGCGCGGGGTTTGCCAACGATGCGCGGTCCGGCGAAGTGATAAGCCTCGACTCGATGCGCAAGTACTACGCGAGACTACCGACCACGGGTAAGTCTTTCGACCCGGCCATGCGCAACGGGATCGACGAATTGCTCGCCACGCCAGCCGACGTTCCGCCACTCGAAGAGGACGAGATCGTGGACGCGGAGCCGTTCGTAGCTTGGCTCGAAACTGGGGAGGGCGATCCTTGGGCGAGCTCGCCAGGCTGAGGGGAATCAGTCGTTACGGGGAGCGATGGAAGCGAGGCTGGGAGCTGGTAAAGCCCAGCGATGGTGAGGCCAAGGCGGTCTGGCGCGATATCGGTGTGCTGCGCAAAGCCGCTGCTTTGCCTCTCGATACTGATCAGCACACCTACATGCTGCCCGACGCGGAGACGGTCTGGTGGTGGCATACAGTGAAGGGGACTTCTCTGGGATTCACGTACGGCGACGGTGACGAGCGGATCGTGCTGGTTTCGATTCGCCGCTGGCGTTAGCGGTACAAAACGAAAAAAGCCCCAAGCCGCGTGAGCGACTTGGGGCGGGTGCTGCAGCGCGACCGATGGTCCGGCAGCGTGAGGTTTGATTGTATCAGGGCGGCGGCGTCTTGACGACTAGCACCGGACCGCGCGTGACCGTGCCGGGCTTGCGGTTGGGCGACTCGGTCTCGAGCTTCGGCGGCTCGGGGTCGCCCGCGCGCTTCGGGACATCGACGCCCATGCGCTGTAGCAGCGCGCGGTTGTAGGCTCGCTCCTGGGCGCGCTGCTTCTCGAGAACGTCAAGCCGCTGGTCGGTCCCGCTGGACTCGGCCTTGGCGCTGCCGGCGGCCGCTGCTGCGTCCTTGATGACCGGGGCGTCGCGCGTCTGGGCGCTTTCAAGTGCCTTCGTCTTTGTGGTCAGCCAGATTCCCAGCGGGACGCCGAGGCTGGCAAGCGCGGTGAGCACGGCCGCCAGGGCCTTCACCAGCCGCTCGTCGATCCAGGGCTTGACGGCCTTCGCCTTCTCGATCTCGAGCTGTTGAAGCGCGAGCTTGGCTTCCTGGTCGAGCCGCAGGCGGTCGTACTCGGCAGCTCGCTCCGCCTCACGCTCCTCGGCGCGCAGGCGTTCCAGCTGCAGCTGCGCCTGGGCCAGGTCGCGTTCGGCCTGCAGCCGCTCGAGCTCGCGGCGCTGGGCCGCCTGGACCGCCTCGCCCGAGGTCTGGCTCGCTGGGGGCAGGGAGGTTGCTGGCGGCCGCGTGGCTACGCTCTCCCGCGGAACGCTCTGCCGCTCATCGGGAGCCGCGGGCGCCCCAGGGCGAGCCTCCTGCGCTTCCGGCGGGTCCGTCCGGCGAGCGATGGCTAGGGCGGAGGGCGGCGTCGGCAGCCGCCAGGTTCGCTTCTCGAGCGGGTTGGGGGCCGGTAGGGTCTCGGCAAATTCCCCCGAATGCCTCGGGACCTGGACGCTCGGGATGCCCGGCAGCGTAGCGGTTCTCTTGGCTGGCTCGGCGCGCGGCTGGCGAACGGCTTCGCGCTCGGGCTCTTGATCCAGAGCTGGCGTGTCGCGGCGAAGCGTCGGCTTCTTCGGCCCCGGGGGCTTGTCTCCGGGGTCCGGCATGGGTCTCGCGTGACTAGTCTTTGCTTGCCGCGGGCAGCTTGCTCTCGAGCTCCTCGACGGTCTCGAGCGCGCGGTTGGCCAAACGGACCGCTTCGTCGGCGGCTTTGCGGGCCAGACGGATCTCTTCCTTGAGATCGTCGATGCTGCTCTCGGTGCGCTCCTGGCCGCGCTCGAGCGCGATCAACCGGTCGCCATGGGCGCGGATGGCGCTGGCGATGAGCTGCTGGTTCGCGCGGATCTCGTCGTGGCGCTCGGCCTGCTTGTCTTCCTGCTCGCGAAAACCGCGCTCGATCGCCTGACGTGTCTCTCGCATCTCAACGAGCGACGCGGCGAAGTCGCGTGCGGCATCGGCGAAGTAGCTGTCGCCTTCCTTGGCATCCCGCTTCAGTTGATCACGTGGCAACGGCGGCGCCTTGGGGATCACGAGATGGCCAGTGGCCGGCTCGGATGCCTCCGGGTTCGTCTTCGGCTCGCGCTCACTGATCGGTGCGGGCGCGGGCGTCGTGGGTGCGCCACGCGAGTCGTCTTGGTCTTGGCTCATTTTTGGCAGCAGTCGAATGTACGTAAGGCGGGGAGTCTGTAGGACGAGAGCTGCTGTCATGATGACCAGCGATCGTGCATGGGGCGCGCCACCTAGAACCCCGTGAAGTCAGCAATCGCCGAACAGTCACGCGGCTCGGGAGGCTCGACCTTCTCGGCGCTGTAGGGCTCACCGCAGACGGGGCAGGCGGGCCACATTCGGCGCCACGCTAGGTTCGCGCACTCGCTGCAAAATCGCCCGTTGAGCCCATTGGCGATCGAGCGTCTACGCCTCGGGCGCTCTTGCTCGGGCGGGCCGGGCTGACTCTGGTCGGGTGTAGTCACGCGACGTTGTCCGGTGGTTCTGGATCGTCGTCGGCGTTCTCGTAGTCACTGAGATTCTGGCCGCCGCGTTGGCGCTCGCTCGTGCCAAGCGCTTGGACGGCTGCCACGCGCAGCTCGTCGTCTGAGTCGGCCACCGGCGGAGCGGGCGGCGGAACGCTTGCCGGCTCCGGGTTGCGCCCATTCAGCTTGCCGATGAACTCGCGCTGCAGTGACACGACAGCATCGCGATATGGCTTCTCGTCGGCCGTCATGTATCCAGCTTTCTTGAGCGCGGCGACAAACCCGACGGCATCGGCAGCGAGTAGGCGCTGCCAAGCGGCGGCGTAGCGCCCGCCGGCCACGAAGCGGCAGTAGGCCTCGGCGCCCTCGAAAGCGTTTTCCCATGCCTTGAATCGACTCGCCGGATGACCGGGCGGCGCCTCGTAGCGCTTGCCGATCACGGTCAGGTTCGTGCGGCTCACCACCTCGCCCTGCGGGGCATACCAGTGGAGCTTCCCGTCCTTCTCGATCTCGTTACAGATCGGAAAGCACGTGTAGAACCCAACGCCGTTCTTGCTCGGGCGGATGTTGCCCCAGTTCCAGTTGTACAGCGACTTCCAGCGGCCACATTCGAGAGCGCTTTTGCCGAGCGCGAGCGCTAGGGTTTCGCGGCTGGGCTCTGCGCCCATCGTTGTCCGAAGAGCTGAGAGCATCGCGCCGGCCGCCTCTTCAAAGCTCATGGGGGTGAGCCTGGCGGGAACGTACTCAGCCATGGTAGATTCGGGCCCTCAAATGCAGTGACCCCGCGCAGTTGTAGCTGCCGGGGTCGTGGCCCAAGGAAAGGTGATTCCCGTGGACGAGAAAGCGATTGCACGATTCTGGAAGTACGTCGAGAAGAGCGACGGGTGCTGGCTGTGGAAAGGGGCCAACACCGGTCGCTACGGCATCTTCTGGAACGGTGAGAAGTACGAAGGCGCGCATCGCTCAAGCTTCAGAATCCATCACGGTGACCCGACCGATGGCTTCGTGTGCCACACGTGCGACAATGGGTTTTGTGTTCGTCCAGATCACATTTGGCTAGGCGACGTACGGGCGAACACGCGCGACATGGTCGCAAAAGACCGCTCACCTAACGCAAGTGTTACCAACGCCCAAGCGGCAGAGATGCGTTCTCGCGCTGCAGCGGGCGCAACCATACCCACGCTGGCAAAGGCCTACGGGATGACCTACAGCGCGGCCAGGGATCTGTTGCTCGGGGTGCGCTATCTGGACTGCGGGGTGCCAGCCGTGAAGCCGCGCCGCGCGCCGTCTAAGGTGTTGACTACCGTTACCGAAGAACAGATCCGTGAAATTCGAAAACTACGTGCCGGCGGCGCCGGCATAACGGCTATCTCAAAAGCTCTTGGGCTTCGTGCGTGGACAGTAAGCAATGTTGTCCACGGCAAGTCCGGGCGTTACGTCGCGTAAGCGCCGCCTCGGCGACTCACGAGATCCTGTCTCGGATCTTGAGCGCCAACCCACCAACCCAGCACGCGCCAAACACGACGCCATCGACACCGTAAGCGCCCGCGACCACGACGGCTCTGGCGATGCCGGTCACTGCTCCTGTCCGATCTGGATGTTCGGATTGAGCGGTTGTCCGCCGCCGCCGGTCTGAAAGTGAATTTCGGTGCCGCGGGGGCCGTAGATGCCCCAGGGCTGCCCATCGTGAAGCCAGGGGAAAGCAGGCGGCGCTGCCCGCCTCGCTCGCTCTTCTTTGACCAGTCCCGTTAGCTCGTCGACCAGCGTCTCGAGCTTGGCAAGTAGGCCGGTCACCGGAACAGCCCCGAGCGCTCACAGATGACGACGATCGCGATCACCACCAACACCAAGCTGATGAGCGCCTTGATGGTGCCAGGACTCGGAGAGCCTTCTCGCGGGGGCAGAGGCAGAAGCGAAACCGCGTAGAGGGCGAGACAGAGCACGACCAACACGACGAGAATAATCAAAAGCAAGTTCATGGCTTTTCTTTCTTGTCCAAATCAGGCCGGCGGTAAGCCTGGTGCGACAGCGCGAGAATCGTGGCTCTCTCAACTTCCAGCACAGGGTTTCGCGCGCCTAGTAGCGCTTTGAGCAAGGACTCGAGAACGGGCTCGCTGACCTTTTCGGCGAGCCGTTCCGTGACCTTTGCTAACGGCTCGGGGAGACTCATCGCCTCACGGCCTTCTTGACCGCGCGCTTGGCGGCAAAGCTTGCTTTCACTTCGAGATCAGCGGCCAGCTTGGTGGCCTCGGCGAGCGCGTGGCGAGCCACGGCGTTAGGGTCTCTGGACCTTGCGGCGGTACGCATCAGCTCGACGAGACTACTGGCGACTGTGGGTCCAACCTCGCGGAGCAAAGCCTTGCCAACGTCTGCCGCGGTCATTGGCCGCACCCTGAGTCTATGGTGCGCTCAAAGTCAGCCTTGAGCCCGGGATAAGCGGGACATTCTTCGGCCGTGTCGTAGGCCGCGCAGGCCACGTTAACGCGCGCCAGATAGGCTGTCTTTTCCTCAGCGTGGCGCTCGGGCGTGCATGCTGGGTGCGCCGGGCTTGCTGCACACCCCTGCTGTGTCAGTCCGAGTAGGCAGGCGGCGAGCGCAGTCAGGGCAATGGTCTTCATCGTAGTCTCGGAAGCGATGGCGGCGTTTCATCGTCGATTTCGAACGGCACGGAAGGCGCTTCACTCAAGCGCTTCGCGTCGGCTTTGCGCTGTTCGTTCTTGGCTACCGGCGAATTTGCCTGCTGGGCATCTGGCAAACGCTTCTTCGCGAGCAGCAGAGCCCACGCATGCAATGCCCACGGATCGAAGCCGACGCCACGTAGGAACTTGGACCACGCAGCGAGCTTCGGGTGCGCAACAACCCAAGCCTCGATTTGCGACTTGTAGGTCAGGCCGAGGTTCAAGATGCCTGTGATCCCGCCCCAGATCAGGATGGGCAGCAGGTAGGTAAGTGTCTCTTGGAGCATGTTTCTTGTTCCTCAAATGACAACGCACAGCTGCTGGTGGCCTAAACCCCAGCCGCCAGCCGAACCGCGCCGCCTAGCTGGTTGGGGTCGAAGTCGTCGATCTCGCCGAAGATGCGTTCGAACGCTTGACGCTGGCTGGCGTTCATCGAGGCCTGCCCGATGCGCCGCAGTACGTCGTTGTAAGCCACCCGCGCCGCATGCACCTTGGCCAGCAAGTCCGTGCGCAGCGCGGCCACGTTTGCCACCGCCACCTCCAGCGCCGTGTCAGCGTTGGCAGACGCAGTCAACGCCGTGATAAACGCATCAAACAGCGGATCCAAGTTCGCGGCGTCGGGCGATATGCCGACCAACAGGCCACCTACGCCGGAGGCCGTGACCGCCGCCGCAGATGCTGCCGCGGTGCCAGCAATCGTCTCCTGCCCGGCGCCCGTGGCGACCGGAGGAGTCGCGGCAATCGTCCCGGTGCCGGCCAACTTCTGCGCGCCTGCGCCTGCGGCTGTCGTGGCGGTCTGGGCAGCGCCCGTGCCTTTTGAGATCGCCTGGCCGGCGCCGCCAGCGGTGACCGGTGCAACTGCACCGCCGGTGCCCTGAGCCGCTAAGCTGCCCACGGCGCCCGCCGTGACGGTCGTAGCAGCTGCTCCGGTGCCGCTCAGGACTTGCCGGCCCGCGCCCGCCGCCGCCAAGGCTGCCGCTGCCGCGCCGCTGCCGACAACACTCGAGGCCGCTGTGTCTGCCAGCAGGAGCAGGAGCATGGCGGCTACTCGAGGGTAAAAGCGATCAGGAAACTGAACGAGCCCACGGACGCGACCGCGCCTTGCTGGATCAGTATCCCCGAGTTCTCGCGGACAACCAGCTTCTGACCGTACATGAACATCGGAATGGCGTTCTGGAACTGCAGGAGTTGAGCTCCAACACCGGTCTCCTCAGGGAATGCAAATACTGGGAACAACCAGCGCAGCTTTGTGGCGCCACCGGTTGGCGCCGCGCGAGCCGTGACGCCGGCCGGGATCGCCAAATTGTTTTCGTCGAACTTGGTGAGGTTTCCGCCAGCAGGATCAGGCGTGGCGCTGTCAACGCTTGCCAATGTGCCGCCGGTGCCGATCGTGTTGGTCCTAAAGAAGTCGAACCGAGCCGTCACTACGCCCGTGACCGCGACGTCCGTTTTGGGGATGACCCAGGCGCCACGGATGTCGAGCACCTTGCCTGAACCCGTCGCATTGAACAGGTCCAGCATGAGCTTGCTGGCGCCCGCAGCGATCGGCGGAGAGCAGTAGAAGTAGGTGGGAAGGCTGCCTTGGATGTGGCCGCTATCGTCAGCCACGCAGACAACTTGATGGCTCTTGTTGGCCACCGAATGCACGGCGATCGGATCTCCAGATCCGTCCGGCGCCTTGATGTGACTGCCGCTAGCTTGCGTCAATTACGCCCCGACCGGCAGCGAGATGGTGAGCGACGTGACCTGCACGACGAGCCCAGCAACAAATTGCAGAGTAGCGAAGTTGATTTCAGCCGCCCCCGTACCGACGCTCAGGTCACAGAAAACCGTGGTGCCGTTTGCTTCGAACAGACGCGCAAAAGACGCCGTGCCGTTGGCATCGGCGGCATTGTCTTGAGTGATCGCGTTGGCAGTCAGGATGCCGTTAGCGGCGGCCGGGAAAGCCGTCGCACCGAAGGTCAGCTCGGCGAGCAGCGTATTGCCGGCAAGTGCGGTGTCCGCGTCGGTGGGACGGGGGCCCGAGTAGATGCGCAACAGCCCATTGGCTAGATTGTCGCGCAGGGCGTCGAGCGCCTCGTTTCTTCGGGGGAGTGCCAGTCTCATGGTATGCGTTTCCCTTTAGTCCCCGCCCAGCGCCACGAACCTGACCCGGGGAGGCAGGCTGCAGTCGCGGCGCGGGCGGAGTGTGTTAGTTTTGCGCATGATGCGCGTCACACCAGACAGCCTGACGGACGAAGAGTGGATCAGCGATGCCCGTGACCCTGAGGCGCCGCATCGGTTCAATATGCGTATGCCCAACGGGCGCGTTTACTGCGCCACATGCGGCGTATACCGCTTCATTGCGGAACTGAAAGATGTCGGCTGCTACTCCGTAGCGCATCTCCGGTTCATTCGCCGAATCAAGGTCGCGGTCGCGCTGGTAGCGATGGCGCTGCTAGGTCTGCTGATTTGGGCGACTCAACGGTAACCGACCGCTAGCCACGCGTCACGTCCGGAGCAATGCGAAGCATTCCGCGCTGCGCCGTGTAGCGCTTGCTGCCCGCACTGGTAACCACGGCGACGTCGTAGACGTACTGATCGAACTGCAAGGCAAGCGTCTGCGCGCTCGTGAGCGACAGCGTTGCCGTGTAGATGCCGGAGCCTGTCAGTGTCACGGATAGCGCCGCTTCGGTGTTATCGGCCTCAGCCCTCGCCCAGTCTTCGCGAATCGTGAAGCGCATCTCCGCGAAGCCCGCCACTGGCTGATCGAAGGTCACGGTCGCCGAGTAGTCATCGCCGCGCGTGATCGCGACCGTCTGGATGAGCGGCTGTGTCATGTGATCCGCGAAGTGGGAGTCGCGCCCTCAACGTAGAGAACCGCGACGACTGGAGTGAAAAACACTGACGGGAAATTCAGCGCCCCGCCATTCAGGACGTAGACGCCCGTGCCCAACGCCAGCCGCCGTGTCACCGAGAAGTTGAGAGGCTGGCCACTCAGGACGTAGGCGCCCGCGTCGATGTCGATGACGACGCCCGAGGCGAACGTCAGCGTCGCGTCCTGCCCGGCGAGGACGTAAGCGCCCTGCCCGATCGCGAGGCGATGCTGAGCCCTTAGCCCGAGCGCCTGCCCGGAAACCGTGTACGTGCCCGGCGCGAGCGCCAGCAGATGCGCCGCCTTGAGGGTGACGGCCTGGCCGGCTAGCGCGTAGGCGCCGGTATCAGCGGTGAGCTTGTGCGCAGCCCTGAGCGCGAGAGCTTGCCCGGAAAGCGCGTAGCTCCCCGGGTCCATGACCAAGGTGCTGGCCGTGGAGGCAGGCGACTCGAACGGGAGAAGCCCAAATTCGACTTGCTCGCCGTCGCGAAGGAAGCTCTCGAGAAAGTGGCCGGGTACGGGATACAAGCGAGCCTCTCAGACTTGCTTGATGAGTTCCATGCCGCCGTCGAGGTGCCCGGACGTCGTGTCGCCCGCGGACTGGATGATGGCCAGGCAGGCATCCGTGGGCACGGGCTCGAAGAAGCATCCCATGTCCTTGACGTTGTCCCAGGCCATCTGCTCGAGCAGCTGCGGAGCCTGAAACATGGCCAGCGGCTTGAACAGCGTGACGCCGAACGCGCCAGCCGTGCCCGTGGTCGCGGTGACGGTCACGCCCTGAACGGAGCGCACGCCTTGGTCTCCGCTCTGTAGCGGCATCAGCATCATCTGATTGGGCAGACGCTCACCCGTGGCACCGAACGAAACCAACGGCGTGACGCGGCCGCCGGTCCCGGCCTCGTTGGTGTAGCGGCAGGAAACCGTGGTGACCGTCGCGCCGATCTGCGTGTAGATCTCGAGCGCCATCATGACGCCGAGCCCCGAGGTGAAGCGGGTGAGGGCTGCCGTGGGCAGGTTCGTCGTCTGCTCCGTCGTGACCGTCGCGTCGAGCCCTCCCTGATGACTCAGACGATCGACGATCAGGTACGCGCCCCACGACATGTGGCCAAAATAGGCGCTCTTGATCCATGCCGCGAGCCCTGGCACTGACCACGGCATGGCCCCCACCGTGTTGGCGTCACAGATCGCGGCGGTCGTCGGCGCCACGCCCGCAAAGGGCGTGTTGACCCAGTGCGAGAACATCTTGCCCGCCGAGGTCGTGATCGCCGCCTTCATCAGCGACGGGTTGGCGTAACCGGCGGCGGCCTTGTAATCGGCGTAGGTTGCAAGGGCCATGGCTACCGCTCCACCGAGTAAAACTGTCCGTAGATTTGCACGTTCGAGGTAACGAGCGGCATGAACGCGATGCCCAGGCAGGCATCAGTCTTGAATTCTACGTCTTCGAGCGCCATGCGCTTGGTCGCTACACCGAGCGCGGCCGAGGATGCAGGAGGAATCGAGCCACGCATGAGCGGCCGGAGAATCGTGATCCCCCAGTCGCCCGCCGTGCCCGTCGAAGCTGCTAGCGTCGCGTCTACGACTTGCGTCACCGAGTTGTGCCCGGTGGTCGTGGAGAATGGGATCTGGACCATCGCGCCCACGTTGCGCGCGTTGGGTCCGCCGAACACTACAGAAGGTGAGGTGCGGTTCGTGCCCGTCGAGTCCTTGTAGGTCACCGAGAGCGTGGTGGGTGTGTTGCCGATCTGCGTGTAGATCTCGGCGAACATCAGCGTCCCGAACGAATCGGCGCCCGTGTAGCGAGTCACGCTGGTCCCGACGGCTTGAGCGCTCGTGCTCGTGCCGGATAGCCCGCTCGAGTGCAGCAAGCGATCGTAGAAAAGCAGACGTGCCGCACCGTGGCCGCCAGCGGCGAAATACCTAAACCAGCGCTGCCGACCACCGCCGGGATTGGTCATCCGGACCGCGCCGGCCGTTGCGTTCGTCGGTATCGCTGCCGCACCGGGCGCGCTCCCTGGGCCAGGGCTGCCGGGCTCGAGCCACGTCGAGGCCCAGACGCCCGCCACGAAGGTCGTGGTCATGGCCTTGTGCCACGGCACGTTCTCGGGCGTGCCTGATGAGCCGCCGCTGCCGCGGTGGATGAGCTCAGAAACGTTTGCTAACGCGGCCATCAGGCTTCCAGCATTCCAATGCAGCCGCCGATGCGCGCGCGTGCGATCGTGCCTGCGTGATGCCAGGCCAACGCCAAACACGCGCCGGTTTTGATCTCGTTCAGCATGTCGAGGTATTGGACTAGGCCACCGCCGCCAGCCTCGTTGATGGGCAGGTAGAGCAGCGGGCGCGCGATCGTGATCCCGAAGTCGCCGGCCGTCCCCGTCGTGGCCAACAGCTGAACGCTCGTGACGCCGCGGACGCCGGAGTCTCCGGCCGCTAACGGAATCTTGGTCGCGCGCGCCTGTTCGCGGTTATTCGTTGCACCGAAGCCGTGGGTGGTCGAGGAAGCGTTGCCGTCCTGGTCGGTGTAGAGAACCGTGGCAGTCACGGCCGTCGCCCCGACCTGCGTGTAGATTTCGAACCACGCCTCGTTGCCCCAGGCTTCCGTCCCCGTGTATCGAGTGATCGAGCCGCCGACCGTCTGCGCGCTGGTGACGGTGCCGCTCAGCCCCGAGATATGCAGCAGGCGGTCGTAAATGCAGAGCACGCCCTTTTCGAACGAGTGCCAATTACCGCAACTGGTCAGCCATTTTTGGCGCCCACCGCCCGGATCGGTCTGCTTGAGTGAGCCCGCCGTCGTGTTGTCCGGGGCCGCAGCCGTAGTCGGAGGCGTCGCGCCTCCGCCTGGCTGGCCGTCGAACATCCAGAGCGAATGCCAGCGCCCGGGGATCAGGGTCGCGGTTGCGCCGGCTATGCGATCCTGCTTCGTGAACCAGATGCTTTCGGGCGTACCTGAAGATCCGCCCGTAGCTCGATTCACGAGGTCGGAAATGTCGGCGATGGCGGACACGCGCTTTAGACTCCCGCCGCGCGCCGGACCGCACCGCCGAGTTCATTCGGGTCGAGGTCATCGACGTCGCCGAAGACTCGCCGGAAGGCCTGGCGTTGCGCCGCCGTCATGCTGCCCACACCGATGCGGCGCAGGAAGTCGTTGTAGGCCACCCGCGCCGCTTGGTGCTTGGTGAGCGCCTCTGTTCGAAGCGGACCCACGTTCGCGACGGCGCCCTGCAGCGCAACGTCGGCAGCAGCGGCCGCCGTCACCGCCGTGATGAAGGCGTCGAACAGCGGGTCAAGATTGGCCACGTCGGGAGAAATGGCAGCCATTAGGTCACCGTGAGCACGCCGGCCGATGCATCGAAGTCGAGCGTCAGAGTTTCCCCATCCAAAAGCGTCAGCGCGCTACCGTAGTCCCACCATGCGATCAGCGGGTCGGCGGGACTCGTTGGGGTGTCGTTGTACAGGACGACGTACCGGAAGGCCGCCACAGGACCGCCCGATGCGGTCAGGATCAGGTCTGCCAGCGTGAGCTTGTAGACGCCTGACGTGTGGGTGGAACCCGTCACCGTGAGCACGCGGCTCGACAGGTTCGTGTAGGAAATCTGTGTCAGGTCTGCGAGCACGGAGTTACTGGCGACGGGCGGGTTGGCAGACGCGCAGAGCGCGATGGTCAGCGCGCCTGTCTGCAGATTGTGAACACCCTCGGCCAGGTGCTCGGTGAAGGAGTGAAATTTGTTAAAAATCGCCATGAAATTCTTTCGGACGCACGTCGGCCTAGCCGCGAGCGTCGGTGTGGTGGCTACGGGCTAGAGGCCGTAGGTGGATTTGGGGCGGGGGCGGTTGGCGGCGCTACTCAGCGGCTTGAGGCTCGGACTCAGCCACGAACGCTTCTTGTTCCGCTTCAGGCGCGTCATTCAGAAGCGCACTCAAGTAGCCGGCAAACACGCGCGGTGTCACCGGCTGAGGTTCGCCAAGCGTGCCATCCGGGGCTTTCGGCGTGCCCATCAGTGTCGGCAGCACCAAAGGCGTCTCCTCGTCCAGGAGAGCGGCCCGCAGCAGCTCTAGCGCCTTAGCATCGACATCGCGTCTGCCAGGCGTGTCGAGGTCAGCGCCGAGGAGCAGCGCCGCCTTAGCGATTGCGCTGGCCGTCTGAAACTTCGGGCTGTTGTCGATCACGTATTCGACGAACCAACGGACCGTGAGGCTGTCTGCGATCGAGGCGGGTACTTGAATGGTCTTGGTCGTCATCACTCTTCTCGTTTCATGGCGTCACCGCGATCGACCAGCGCGCGCCCATGTAGACGCGCAGCGTGCTGCGATTGCCCGAGGAGACCTCGAGGTTGCACAGGACGACCTCGCCAATCTTGCCGTTCAAGAACAAGTCGATCGTAGAGTTTGGCCTACAGCCCAGCGCTACGCGGTCGGGCACAGACACGCCTGTCACCATGGCGGCGCCGCTTGGATCAGCGGCCGCTCCGTTCAGGAGGTGTGAAGTGACGGTCGTGCTGGCAAACCACTCGCCGATGTTGGCGCTGGTGTTAGATCCTGCCGCAGAGATGGCTGTAATCGTAGAGCCCGCGTTGTTTCGCACGACGTGCGCCCAACGACCTGCACCCGTGGACGACGTGCCGAAGCGCCCGGAGTTGTTCGCCGAACCCGAGTCTCCCCAGCCCAGCCAAGCATAGTCGGAGCCCGCAACGTCCGTCGCCCAGGCCGCCATACCCGTCACGGCGGCCGAAGAGGTGAGCGCCGAAAGAACAGTTCCCTCGGCGCCTATGATCCGGTCGTTCGTGCCGTCGAAATCCATCGCGGCGTTGGAGCCGGTGAGCGTTCCAACAGCTGGGCGATTGGTCGCCTCCGTCCAGCTGACAGAGCTCGCCTTGTTCGTGATCGCGCTGACGAAGCCACTGCTGTTCGTCCAGCTCGCGGCGTCGAGCATGTCGAACCAGGCCACGCAGCCCGCGATGTCGAGTGGTGTCCAAGTCGCGGAAGCGGATGACTTTCCGATCTTGACGCCGCGCCCGATCTTGACGCCGCGCCCGATCTTCGTCGCCTCCCGAATCTCGGTCAGGATCGCCGCGTACTCGCTCGGCTCGAGCGGCTTGCCCGCCACGTCGTCGAGGGTGATGGGGAGCTGCTGGCCGGCGGCGTCCCTGACCATGCTGCCGGGGTACCAGAGCGGGTTACGCTGGGGGACCCAGACGTGAGGAGCGGCTTGGATCATTCCGATTGCTCCAGGAATGCCTTCGCGTCCCGCAGCAACGCTGCCCAGGTGCAGTCAGGCTTGTGCTCTAGGTCTGCCGGACCGAACGGAACGAATGCGTCGCAGAACGGACAGGCTATACCTTCCTTCTCGTGGTCGACTTCTTCGCCGCACTCAGCAATAGCGTCGCTTAGCCTGACGACGAGATCCCGCGCGTTCATCCGCTCATCTCCGCCATCAGCTCGTCGTCCGTGGGTCGGTCTTTTGAGCCGATTGGCTGCAGCCCAGGCGCGTCCACGGCGTTCAGCGGTTGCGGCCCGTAGAACAAGCTCAGACCGAAGCCGAAGCGTGTCACGGCAGAGCCGCCGGGAATCACGCGAGGCGCCAGGCGTGTCGTGCGGTCGTAGCAGTAGCCCCAAGGCTCGCGCTCGACGAAGCGAACCCCGCGCTGGTAGCTCATCGCTTGGCACCATTGCAAATCGTCGTCGCGGTAGCGCTCGAACGGAAGCACGTCGGCCGTTGAGCACGCGAGCGAACCGCCAGTAAAGCTGCCCACGACGCCAACGGCGTCGCACCCGTAGTAGCTGCTCCACGTGCCGTTGCCGGTGAATTGGTAGAGCCCGTCATCGAACATGACGAACCGCCACGGCATGCCGGAGACGATCGTCCCGTCGCCAACCACGCTGCGCTCGACGGAGGCGAGGTAGTCGGGGCCGTACCAGTCATCATCGTCGAATCGCGCCCAAGGGCCATCTCCGTTCGCGCGGAGCCAGGCGAGGCCTGCGTTCATCGCGTCGGCCTGGTGCGCCTCGGAGCGGATGATGGTGGCGTCGTCGGAGGTCAGGGACCCAACGGCCGGGCCGTTCTCGACGACCAGAAGCTGCACATCGACGCCGCGCTGGCGCTGGAAGTTAGCCAGCAGATTCTCCGAAAACTCCGGCCGCGCGTGGGGGGCAATGACAGTGATCAATAGGCGTATCCCGTTACTTCTAGGAAAGCCCACGACGTGACGGGATTCGAGACGCCGCTGGCTGTGGTCAAGCGCAGGCGCACAGTCGTACCCGAGACGTCCATGGCAATGACGCCCCACGGGGCCGTGCCCGGAGTGACTACTATTGAGCTGGCGCCGGTGCTGCCAACGGTCGGCGTACCGGCGGAAACTTGGACCGCCACCGTGTACTCGTTGACACCGGCATAGCCGGTAGTGCTGTCGCGACCCATGAAGCGGGCGCGCACCAGCAGGAGCGCATTGGTTAGCCCCTGCCCATTGAAGCTTGCTACGTCGAAGGAAGCGGCCGTGTACGCCGCTCCTGAAGAGTCTGAAGCTGTCTGCGGCCTGGACTTCCAGTCGATGAGCCTGCGCAGCGTCGTGTTGCCCGAGTCGCCATGCGGAGCCAGCGTGGTCTCGACGCCGTTCTTCCCCTTCCACTCGAGACCGAGGTTGCTGTCCACGCCGAGGATGCCGCCGCTAGTCGGGAACCCCGACGTCGGCATGGTGCTCGCGTCTGACCAGAACAATACCTTGTCGCCGGTGTTCGCCGGCATGTGGGTCGTTGTCAACCCCGAACCCAGCAGCAACGAAATGATCTCGCGGTTCGTAGCGAGGGTCGCGACCTCGATCATTTCGGTGGAGTCGCCGACCGTTACGACGGAGCCGAGCACCTGGGTGGCAACAGCCGCGTCACCGATCGCCCAAGTATCGCTAGCTGTCTCGCCCCACCTCACGCCGTGGCGATTGTTCGCGTTGGCCAGGTCGCGGCCGGAGATGGTGATGGAGTTGTGGTGAGTGCGGAGGATGCCAGTCGACGCCGGAACCACAGTTCCGGGGTACTGAAAGAAAGTGGTGGTGCCGATTCGCAGGCTAAAGGCGCCAGCCGCAGTGGCGCCAGCCCCAGAACGCAAATCGAAGGCGCCGCCAGTGCCGTTGGTACCGTTACCTGCCCGAATCGTGAGGGCGCCGCCGACGGTGGCGCCCGTGCCGGTCATGTCCTGACCGGCGATCAGTAGCTCGGTGCCTGCCGCGGCGGTGGTGGATCTAGAACCGATATTGATGATCGGGTTTACGACGGTGCTGACGAACCCGGCGACCGTCGCGCTGATGTCGAAGACCGAGACGTTGCTGACGTAAAACCTGTGCAGACTGGCCGTCTGCTCGTAGCCGATGGTTGCGAGGTCGCCGAACTGGAGCTCGTTGGCGGACGTGCTGTGCTGAAAAACAGGGAGGTTCGCGCTGTTGGCAACGTTGCGAACGTAGATGGCGGAGCCGCTGCCAAGCTTAATGTCACCAACTGTCGCGGGGGTTGCGCCCAGCGCGAGTGTTCCACCGCTAATCGTTGTGCCTGAGCCGAACGCGGGAGTAATTTTCGTGCCAGCAATAGCTGCGCCGGAGCTGACGTTCTCGTCGAGTAGCAGCGCTGCTGTCACCGCGTTCGAGCGCCGCAGGTACACGTGGCCGTTGGTGCCGGCCTGGATGTCCGCGTAGACGCCGGCGCTGTTGGGGCCGCGCCCGAGCAGCGATGTGGCGGTGGCGTTGGGGAGCTTCGCGATTGTGATCGCGCCGTCCGCGATCGTGATCGTCGTTCCGGAGACGGATAGCCCGCCCGCCAGGGTCAGCTCTTCGACGTCGCCCGCGCCGCCCGCGCTGCCGCGCCCAAGCACGCGCGACGCCGCAGAGACGTTCTGCATTTTCGCGTACGTGACGGCGTCGTTGGCGATCGTCGTCGCGTTGCTGCCCGCCGAGGCGGTCACGTCACCGGTGAGCGCGGCTCGCTGGAGAGCCCCCGCGCCCGTCATCGACAGCGTCGCGTTGAGCGCGATGACCTCGACCGCGCCAGTCCCGGCAGTGTCGCGTCCCAGCAGGGTGTCCGTCGCGATGGTCGGCAGGGTGGCCAGCCCGAGCGCCACGAACGATAGCGACGTGCCGTTGTCGAGTAGGACCGTGTTGGCGCCGGCGCCGGCAATCGGAGCGAGCGGGCCGGTCGCGTTGCCCGCGGTGCCCAGAACCGAGCGCGCCGACCCATTGGCGAGCTTGCTGTGCGCGATGGCTGCCGCGGAATTGACATCCGCGTCCACGACCGCCCCGGCAGCGATCGCCGTCGTGTTCGATCCTGCCGCCGCAGTGACATCTCCAGTCAAGGACGCACGCTGCAAAGCGCCGGCCCCCGTCATGCTCAAGGTGGCATTGAGCGAGATGGTTTCGAGCGCTCCCGTGCCCGCCGTGTCGCGGCCCAAAAGGCTATCAGTCGTGATGGTGGCGAGCTTGCTGTGCGCGATCGCTGCTGCGCTGTTGACGTCGGCGTCGACGATGGCGCCCGCGGCGATGGCCGTGACATTTGAGCCAGCGGCGGCGGTGACGTCTCCAGTGAGGGCCGCGCGGCCAATTGCGCCGGCGCCACTCCACGCGAGCGTCGCGTCTAGGCTGATCGACTCGATGGCCCCCGTGCCGGCGGTGTCGCGACCCAGGAGCGTATCCGTGGCGACGGTTGCAAGCTTTGACAGTGCAATTGCCGCAGACGCATTCACGTCCGCGTTGACGATCACGCCGGCTGCAATCGCGGTCGTGTTTGAGCCGGCTGCAGCCGTGATGTCGCCGGTCAGGGCTGCACGCTGGAGCTCGCTTGAGCCGTTCAGTGTGATTGAGACGTTATCGTGCGGTGAGCCGACACTGACCGTCGCCCACTCGGCAGCCGTGGCGCCTGCATTGGTGCGGAGCACCTGTAGCCCAGTGCCGAGCGCTGTAAGGCCGGTGCCGCCGCGCGCAATTGGTAGCGTTCCAGAGACTGCCGACCCGCCTAGCGGAATCGCGCCCACGGTGACGGTGGTTTTCCCGCCTGAGTCCGTGACCGCAACGTTGGCGCCGACGAAATTGATAGTTGTGCGCTGAGCAAGCGGCGTGCCTTCGTCTTCAACGATATGGCCGCCACCTCCGCCCCCGCCGGGCGTGATGTCGTACATATTCGTCGTCGTATTGAACGCGACGGTGACGCCGACAAAGTTCCACGCATTGCGGCGCGGCGACTGCTCGACGCCGTTGGCGAAGAGCCGCTGCCCTGCGAGATAATCTACCCAGACCATTACTAATCCCTCAGAGCCACTGCGCCGACCACGGTCCGACGATTACCCAATCGAGTGTGCCGTCGAGGTTGCGATCGACGACCATCGCCTCGAAACTCCGGCCAGTGTTGTTGTCGAGACTCGTCAGGCTTCCGTGGGTCATGCCGGTCGTCGTGATGCCGGTCCAGGAGACCCCGCTTGCGTCGTTGAACACGGACACGCTGAGGTGCTGACCGGCGAATAACTTGGCCGGCATCGTCAACGTGAACGTTGCCGAGGTGCTGCTCGACGCGACGGTGACGCTGCGCACACCGTCAGCAATCGTGTAGGTGGCAGCCGCGCCGACGTGAACTGGGAGATAATCCTTGAGCTCGACGGACGAGCCCGCGACGGCCAAGTTGCCCGCGTAGGGCGTGATGTTCAGGATCCAGCGATTGCCTCGCGCCGTGACGCGCGCACCCGCTGACCACAGGAAGCCGTAGATGGTGCCCACGGCGCCGGAGCCGTCGAGCTCGCAGTCACGCATGGTAGCCGTGACGCCGGCGTCCACGTGCATGACGGCAACTGCTCCGCCGGCCGTGCGAGCCGTGCAGTCCACTTCAACATCGCGCATGGCGACGTACGCGGTATTCTCACCGCGCAGTAGCGCGTTGTTGAACGTCGCCGGCATCACCAGCGAGCCGCGGTCCATGATCACTTTGCCGCGCTGTGCATGTAGTCCGTTCACGTCGCCCACGACTTTGACGGAGCAATCGACGAGGTGCGTCTCAGAGGTGTCGAGGTTGCTGTGTAGGATCTTGCCCTGCAAGTTGTTCGACGCGGCGCCGGCCGCATTGACCCCGTTCCAGCTGCAACGAACTAGCTGCACGCGCCCGCCCGAGTTGTTGACGACGCAGGCGCCCGTGGAAACGATGCTCGACAGGAAGCGAGCGTCGTGAATCTGAATTGGGGGCCCGTTGTTTGCGCCCGAAAAGACGATCTGGCTGAACGTCGCGTGCGTGCACACCAGGAACGTGCGATCGGGCACGCACCTGATGGTCACGCCACTGGTAATCAGAAGCTGGGTGTAGAGGTAGGTTCCGGCGGGAAACCACACGATGCCGCCCGTGACCTGCGCTGCTGCGATGGCTGCCGTGATCGCTGCCGTGGAGTCGGCCACACCGGTCAGATCCGCGCTGTACGGCGCGCGCGTGACGTCGATGATGCCTGTGAGTAGGCGGTTGTAGACGTAGCGAGTGCGCTGCGTGAGCGGGTTGAAGCCCTGCGACAGCGATCCGGAGTCCGCCAGCTCGCCGTTGTTGGGCCGCTGGACGTTCGCCGGAAAGACGTCGGTATCTGTGGCATTCGTAGGCATTGATCAGAGTCCGAAAGCGATTTCGACGGGTCCGCCCACAGCGAGCTCGAAGGTGAAGCCACGGCAGATCCAGCGGACCGGCTTCCATTTGCCGACGATCCCGTGGATGAGCTGGTAGAAGCCCACGGTGACGCCGAGGCCGTACACGGTGCCGTCGCCGTAGTTGAAGCTGTTCCAGGTTGGCCCAGCGCCGGTCACGGGGTGGCCACTCGAGAGCGGGAAGTGGACCCAGAATTGCGACCAGTACGGAGCCGCTTCGCCGTTGGGGCCGAGGGCTGCAGCGTTGAAGACGATCTGAACACCGGGGTAACCGGCGTGCGCGAACTGAGAGACGATCGTTTGCTCGGCGCCCGCGAAGCGATAGGCGTTCCAGGCATCGAGCAGGCGCGCCCGGTACTGCGCGGGAGTCTCGCCGGGGTAGCGGGGCATCCCGCGTTCGAGCCCGACCAGCGGCAGGACGTCGTCAGGGCTCTCGGCCTCGCGCAGCCAAGCCAAGCGCAGCGCGAGACTCATCCCCTCGGCCAGCAGGTCGCCGGTGAGACTGTGCAGGACGCCGAACCACCCGCCGCCAATGCCCTCCGCGAACGGCCGAGGGAGCTGGCTGTCCACCATCTCCTTGAAATTAGGCATCAGACGGCTGGGGTAAACGTGAGAACCGGCGTGCCCAGGATGACCTTGTTATGCAGCGGAACCGAGACGTCACCGCCGGTCATGACGATCGTTTTCTCGACGGCTTGCCCGGCCATCGTGAACGCTTTGAGCGCCGCTTCGATGTCGTTGATCGGCACGACGTTGGAGGGGCCTGGGTAGAAATCGAAGCCGCCGAGCGGGATGGGCTTCACGAACTCTTCGAGAGCCACGAGTGCAGCCGCTTCGAGATCCGCGTCTTCGTAAGAGCCCTTGTAGTAGATGGTTGCAACGGGATTGAGCGAGGTCGTTGAAGCAGCGAACACGAGGCAGGTTTTGGGCGTCGCGGTGGAGCCGAAGACGCGGGCGTCGAAGGCGGCCTGAGCAGCTATTACGTCAGCTCCGCTTGCTGTAGTGAGCTGGTCTGCCAGGTACACGTCGAATGTGCCAGCGCCGCGGGGGTTTTGGTCGTCAACGTGGACCCCGGTAACGTTCTCCGTGGCTTCGAGCGCAATGTTCACGCAAGCATCAGCGATGAGCTCGTATTCGGTTAGCAGCGCCCACTTGGTGGTGTTGCGCGTGCGTAGAACTGCGTCAGTTTCTTGAGCCGAACCATCGACCTCGATTGCGTCGCTTGCGACCGTGACGCCGGCCAACGTCGTTACTAGCTGTGTAACACTGTTAGGCGCCTTGTTCGCAGAAATGCCCGCTACTTCCGCCTCAAAAACCAGCCCGGCAAGGCTGCCACCGCTTGGAATAGTGGCCGGGTAAACGGTCACCCCATCGTCGATGTTTCGGTAGGTGTCGCCGTCTGCGTGAGCGAGCACGACATCACCAATGTCGATGATGTGCGGACCCGCGCCGGACGCGCATGCCAACGTGATACGCCGCTGCGCAGTCGTCGCGCCGTCGCGCTGGTTGTCGTAGTGGCTATCCGAGAAACGGGTGAGACTCTCTCCGGTCGCCGTCGCATTGAGGCCAAGCTTCTTGATGAAAACGGCGATGAGCGAAAGCTGCGCCCAAACCTCGGCGCTCAGCTCGACGTCGGCCAGCGAGAGCTCGCCCTCTTGCCACGACGTGCCCGTGAAGCCGACGGAGTCGAGCAGCTCGAGTAGCGATTGCTTGGCCTCGTCGTGAGTGACCTCGACGACGTCGGCCCAATTGAGAACTGGCATACTACGCGGCCTGAAGTTCGATGAGTGTCAGCTTGGCTTGCGCGATATCGAGCGTGAGCCGGAAGGGTCCCTCGGCGTCTTCGATCACGAGCACCAGGCGCAACGTGCGTCCGCTATCGAGAAGCTCGGCCGTTGCCACGACGCTCTCGACCTGCTCGTCCTTCAGGCACTCGGCCTCAGCGGCAGAGGCGATCACGCTCGGGCGCGCCTTCGAGTTGAGGAACTGCGTCATGTCGGTGCCGAAGTTCGGCCACCAACGAAATCTCCCTCGCGGTGTTTGGAGTCTCACGGCGAGCCTGTGAATCAGGGCCGTCCGCCCTGACACCGTCGGCATGTCCGGCTTGAGCCCGCCTAGGGTCCAAAGGCCGACCGTGGCCTCAATTTTCGTCAGGTCGGCCATAAACGGGGGTTCAGTTGCGGAGTTTTCGGTCGTTGGTTAACGTAAGAAGGCTATGAAGCGATGCTTTTGGGTCGGGGCGCTGCTCACGTTGGCTTGCGGCGGCAACGGAGAGCAGGCGCTGTTCGATGGTGACCCAAGGGAGCCCGACCGCGGCGCTCAGGTGGCCGCTGGTAGCCCTGGCTCGGCGGGTGATGGCTCGGTAGGCCAGAGCGAGAGCGGCGCGCCTGGTGAGCCGTCAGCGGCCGGCACGAGCCAAGGCGGAGCCGGCGGAGCAGTGACCGCCGGCGGAGCCGGCACGGCGCCTGCTGGTCAGGCCGGCGTTGGCACTGGCGGTGTCGTGCCTACCGCCGGCACGGGCGGCCAGAGCGAAGGCGGCGGCGGTCAGTCAGTTGGTGGCTCCGCTGGTAAAGGTGGGGATCCGCAAGCCGGATCCGGCGGCTCGGGTCCGCTCGAATGTGCTGACGAAATGTTGGACTGCACGAACGCGGCCGGGTGCGAGGCCTGGATGGGTGATCACGACACGTGCGGCTCTTGCGAGAACAAGTGCGGGATCACGCAAGTGTGCAAGCGCTACGGTGAGGCAGGCAACTGGTGGTTCGGGTGCACATCGTGACCGACCCTGACCAGCAGCCGCAAGCCATTTGGAACCCACACACGCAGCAGTGGGAATGGCCGCGGGCTCCTGTCCCGCCTTGGTTCGAGTTACCCGTTCTTGTCGGACTTGCAGTCGTCTTCTGCTGGCCGGTCGGGCTGATACTGCTTTGGCGCCACCCGCGGGCCCCGCTGTGGCTGAAGGTGGTGCCGACGCTTTGGTGCGTTGCCTCGGTTATCATCGCCATGATCGCGCTAGCCAGCGCCTTCGGCGGCTAACCAGTCAGTAGCACCGCTCCAAGCGCCTCGAAGACAGCCGGCGCGGTCGCCAGCATGGTCACCGAGTGCACGGTATTGCCTGCCGGCGCGATGCCATCGACGATCGCCTGGACTTCGGAGCCGTGGGTTTCGCTGGGGCCCTCGTGCTTGATTAGGTAAATTCCAGCTGTGCCTAAAGCGACTTGGATTGCTAGCAGCGCGGCGATCTTGGCGGTCAGCTCTGCAATCACTGCCAGCTGCGCCTCGATGCTGAGGGTCACACCTGGCGGCGAAACCGTGAGCCCTGCCGATAGCATCGCCTGCAGTCGCGTCGCGACTTCTAGCGCCCCCTCTAGTTGTGCTGACAAGCTAGGAAGCTGAATCGAAAGCGCTGCCTGGATGTTGAGCGCCGCCTGAAGTTTGCCTTGCAGCTCAGCCAGTAGCTGCACGTTCAGCGACAACGCTGTCGGCACGCACTGCCCGACGGTTAGGTTTCCAATGAGGCCAGCTGCCACTGGTCAGCCTTGGAACTTCTCGATGCCGCCGGCGACGGCCCCGAACAGCGGCGCGGCCGTCGCCACTGTGGCCAGGGTGAGAGGCACGGCAGAGAAACTGATGAAGCACGGCATGCCGGCCGTGATTGCCGCATTGGGTGGAGCGGGAATCGCAGGCGGCACGGGCCACAGGCTGACCACCGTCCCTGGTCCGGCTGCCTGAATGAGGTCACCGACCCGAGCGAAGCTCCGAGCGCCATCGAGAACCGAGATCACGGTCACCTTTTCGGGGTCGTATTCCCAGCCGCTGACAAATGGTCTGGAGGGGTCTCCGGCTGCAAACTTCAGATGGCATCGCGCGCCATTGGCGACCAATGCCTTCTGACCCGGCGTGCCGTAAATGATCGGCACCTTGTCGAGCCCGCTCGCCCGCATGATCTCGTCATCGGGCAAGAGCTGCAGCGTCCCGTCCGGATTCTGCGTGACGACCTTGCAGGGATACTCGCGCGAGAAGTCGATCTCCTGCTGCTTGCCGCGCAAGGCCTTGGAAAGCGCCGCCGCGGGGCTCGTCGTGCGAATCTCGGTGCGGAGCTTATCGCCGTACCGATGCGTAACGTGCTCGATCTTCTGCCCCTGGTAGACCGTGCCCGGCACCATGTTGGGCGTTTCGCTGGCCAGCGTGAGACAGCCGTCCGACCAATTCTCGTCGGTCAGCGTGCCGGCGGGCTCGACCTCGGGCCACGTCTCGGAGCCAAACCAGACCGTTCCGTCCCGGAGCATGCGCCAGGCCCCGTCGCAGGCCTCGGCGAGCTTGGTCAGCGCGTTAGCGGCCGTCGTGCCAGCGGGGACGTGCCAGCGGCTGAGTTTCTTGTCGAGCGTGGGCCCGTCGGAAAGGTCGGAAAGGTCTTCGCCGCAATCCTTCAGGATGTCTTTGACGACGGTCCCGACCTTGACGCCCGTGGACCCGGTGTAGCTGTGCGCGTCGATCTTGTTGCGGATGCGGCCGTTGCCGGCCATCACCTTGCAGCGCGCTCGGCTGCCGTCCATGCCGGTCTTTTCTGGATCGACCGTGCCCGTGAAGTCGAGCTCGTCAAGCTGGAACGTGACCTTGCCGGTCTCGGTCGTCTCTTGGTCAAGAGCGAGATCGCAGTGCCACTCGCCGATCCGCGACATGCGCAGCTCGGCCGTGATGGGCGAGACCGGGCGGCCCGCGGCGGCCGCGTTGGCCTTGCTCTGGCAGTCGCTGAGATTCTCGTTGAGCCCTCGGAGTGAGCGGTTGACGCGCCCCTGGTCAGCTCGGCGCCCCGGCGGCATGACACCATTGGTGCCCGCCATGGCCTCGGCTTCGGCGTTGTATTCGACCAGGTCGCGCTCGAGCGTCGCGCAGGCGGAGATGGCGGTGTGCAGCCCCGTGACGAGCTGCGCGCCGAGTGAGGCCGTAGCCGAGAAGCCGATTCCGAGGCTCACGCCCAGCGATAGCGAGGCAGCGGCGCTGGCCGATACGCCTACGCCGAGGCTGAGAGCGTCCGTGGGCTGACCGGCAGCGGGCCGGAAGGCGTTCCCAGAAGGGCTCGCCAGATCCATGGTGATGCCGATCTGGACGGCTGAGTCGAGAGAGGCTTGGAGGCTTTTGCGGAGTGCTGGTGGCGTCCAGTTGAGCTCGAGCTGTCGGTTGATCAGCATCTCGAGCTTGGCCTGGAGGGCGTCGAAGGGAGGGGCGGGCATCTACTCTCCAAGCAAGCGCCGCTCGAGCTCCGCCGGATCTTCCGAGGGGAAATTCGCGCGTTCCTGAAGCTTTTTGGCCAGCGCCTTGTCGTCGCCGAACCAATCTGGAGGCGAATACTTGGGCTTCTTGTTGGCCGAGGCCGACGCGCCGTTCGAGTCCTTTTCTTCCTCAAACCACTCGCCGACCGTGATCGTGATCTTCATGCCACCGCGCGCGCTCGGGCGGCCCACGTGGATCTTGTGCACGTAGATGTCGCGGACGTCGTGCGAATTGGGAAGCGGGTGTGTGATGGTGAGCGGCGCCCTAACGCCGCCTTCCTTTGGCTGCAGGTGCGGACGCACCTTGAGCCAGTCCGCCCACTGCGAAGCTCGGATCTCGCAGATGATCTTGAACGAGCAGGGTGAGATCCCGTTGTCGCGAAGACGCGCCTTTTCCTTCTTGCGCCGCTTCTGGACGTCGATATCACGCCCGATCTCGAAGTCCTCGACGGTGCACACACCCGGCAGAAACACCTCGCCCAGCTGAACTTGGTCCCAGCTCGAGCCGAGTTGGTCCGTGCCGATGACGGTCTCGGAGCCGACCCACGACTCATAGGCGAACGCTTCGGCCATGGCTCATACGTTCGCTTCCGAAAGCATCTGCTGAAACCCAGACCGGATCTTTGTGGCCAGCGAGTCCTGATCGACGTCCGCGGCTACCGTGAACTGCTGGTTGAATACCGGACCCGCCGCGACCTTGTCGGTGGGCTCGGAGGCTACCGTGACGGCCTCGGCGTCGACGCCGCGCAGGATGCCCGCCAGGCCTGCAGACGGACCTGAGTCCGCGGCTGTGGTGATGGTTGGCGGTGTCGCCCCGTTCGGCGTGCCGCTGAACACGCTGAGTGAGCTCAGGGCATCCACGACCCACTGCACGGCCTTGTAGATGCCGAAAGCGAGCAGCCCGACGGCAATGAGCAACAGGTTGATCGGCAGCAGGACCAGGAAGCACGCGATGGCCACTAGGCCGAGCACGACGGCCAGCACACCCATGATGCCCGCGAATATCTTGCCTTGGAGGGTGCCAGTGTCGAACAGCGAGGTTGTGAAACGGATCGCGTCGCCCATGCGTTGGACCGACGTAATGAACAGGTCCGAGATCGTGGGCCAGTTGGCTTCGACCCACAGGACGAAGATTTCGAACTCGCGCAGCAGGAAGGTCCCGACCGCTGCGATCTTGGGGTCGTTGGCGAGCTTGGAGAACGTGCCCGTCACCAGCTTCGCGATCGTCGTGATGCCCGGAAGGATCGCGTCACCGATGTCGATGAAGAAGTTTTGAATCGCGGACTTGAACGTGCCGGCCATGCCGACGAGTGTCGATTGAGCGAACTTCTTGGCGGTGTCACCACTTTGCGCGGCGCCTGTCTTCTTGCGGACGGCTTCCAGGATCGACTCGATGACGTCAGTGCTACCCAGCTGACGCTTCTCCTGCATCTGGATGATCTGCGCCGTCGTCTTGTTGAGACGCTTGCCTAGCGCTTCGTAGACGAGCTCGGTCGAGACGCCGGCTTCACGCAGCTGGTTCAGCTCGTCGCCTTGCAGGTAGCCCGTGTTCTTGATCTGGCTGATTGCAACGATGGCGCGCTTGGTGTGCTCGGCTGAGGCACCGATGGCCTGGAGGTCGCCAGCCATGCGGAGCAGCTCCTTGGCCTTGCCGATCTCGAACTGGGCAGCGAGGAGCTTTTGGAAACCCTCTTGGGTGTCTCGGACGTCGAGTCCCAATCGCTGCGCCTCGTGGCGTACAGCATCGAATTGAGCCGCCGCGACCGGCGCATTGCCGATCAGGAAGCTCAGCGCCAGTCGGGACTTTTCGCCGAATGCCGCAGCTTCTACGGAAGCTTCGCCGAACTTGAAGGCTAGAAAGCCCACGGCGGCTGCTGCGGCTGCGGCCCCGACAGCAAGCGCAATGGCGCCTCCCTTGGCCAGGCCCGTCAGCGAGTCGAGCGCACCGCCTTGCTGGTCGAGTTTGATTTGCGCCATCCCCTGCTGGAACGACGCGACCCGCTTGGCTTCTTTGATCTGCTTGTTGACAGCCATCTTCTCGGCGATGGCTTTAGCTTTCTGAGCCTTGCTCTGTTCAGCCGCCTGCAGGTTGTGCGCCTTCATCTGCGCGGCTTGCGCCTTTAGATTCTCGGCGGCCTTAAAGCGCACAAGACGTTTCTGCTCGCGGGCGAAGTCCGCAGCTTGGCTGCGCTTAGCTTTGCCCATGGCCTTGTCCCAGTCGGACATGGCGCCGCGCCGAGCCATAGGCGCATCGACGGACTTTTTAGCGGAGTCGAAGGCCTTGGCGACATCCTTCATCGCCCGCTGAATCTGCTTCGATGGCCCCGTCACGTTGTTGACGAGCCGGACGGCGAAGTCGACGCCGCCGTCAGCCACGTTCACCTCCGGCGCGGCCGACGCATCTTGGCCTTCTGGACCTTGGCCCAGGCCTCGAAGAACTGGGCGCAGTTCTCCCAGCCTTGGATCTCGACGGCTCGCCGCTCCGTCTCGAGCAGGGCCCCAAGTAGGGCATTCTCAGATGGCTCAATGGGGACATCGCCTTCTCGTTCGCCAACCTGAAATGCGAAAAGCGCGCGAGCGGCCAACAAGTGGTCGCTGCGCGCGCGCTTCAGCCTTTTCCCAGCACATCCGCATCAGCGCCCGAAAGCGTCTGCGCGAGTCCCGCGATCTTCATCGGGAGGCCGGGTTTCTTGTCGAAGAACTGCCTGAGCGTTTCCTTGTCTGGGTGCACGACAGAGGCAAGAGCCAGCGACTCGGCGGCCGTTGAGTTGCTCACCTTGTCGTTGGATACCTGGTCCAGGAACACGCGAAACGCGGCTCGCGGCGGGGTCGCCACCACGATGACGCCGGGGAGGCCCTTTTGACGGAGCACCTCGACTTCACCGTACTTGACCTTCAGCTCGTCGATGATTCCCTGGTTGCAGGCAAAGACTTCTTCGGCTGTTTGCTCGGTTGCAGAGCGCACTGGTGCGTCTGCCGTTTCGTTCTCGCTCACGTGCTTCTCCCGTTACGTTGCGAGACGCCCTTGATTGAGCGCCTATGTCTGCGGCTCAGGGCCGCTAGAGCGTGTTGCCGAAGCCATCGACTCCGTCGTAGAAGATGTTTCCGACGCGCAGCGGCATGTTGACCATGTTGGGGTCCGAGCCGCGTGCGCCCGAGTTGCCGATCTCGTTCAGCTTCACGCCGACGAGCGTGTCGGTGTGCAGCACGGATTCACCGCTGTTCGGATCCTTGCCGAAGTACGTGAACGCGATCGTGAACGTGAGCTCGAAGAGCGGAATGCCCTGCGCTCGCGCGTTTTCGGTGAGCCAGTCGAACCAGAACCGGAGCACCGTGATTGACGCCGAGAATTCCGCGTCGCCCTCGGTCGGTTCGGGCATCGGCAGTCGCCCGGAGCCGTACATCTCGGTACGGTTGACCGTGGCCGTGTAGTCGAACTCCTCGAGGCCACTGATGAGCCCGAGACTGACGCCGCTTTGGGCGCCGTTGAGGATGATTTCGGTTTCGATCGACGCGAAGTCGGTCGGCACCTGACGGACGAGTGCTGTTGCCATTACGCGGCCGCCTGTTCGCCACTGTCGATGCTGTTGGTGAAGCCGATCTCATTCGCGATCGACTCGATGGGCGGCAGCGGGACCAGCCGCAGCGTGCTCTTGAGCTGACGAGTGGTCAGGACGTTGTTGCTGAGGTCGACCGCGTACTGCAGTGCAGATACGTGACCCGCGAACCCCTCGGCGTTGATGGGGTCGAGCAGCCCGTCCTTGAGCGCGCTTCGGACCATCGCCTCGATGCGCACGGCGTCGCGCGGGTCGATGCGGCCTGTGCCGTCGGTCAGCACGCGCACCTTCTTGAGCAGCCAGGTTTGCTGCGCCTCGTAGACGATCCGGCAAGCCCGATCGATGACGCGACCCCAGTCCCAGTAGAGGAAGTCGGAACCGCTCGAGCTCTTCAGGTAACCGTTGGTCGAGAAGATGCCAGCCGTGCCGTCGTAGGTCCGGAGGGTGTTGATCTTGTGGGCCTCGATGAAGGCCTGCGAGGTGCCTTCGTCGGCGGTGATCGCGGATACGCGAAGCGGACCCGAGGCAACGCGCCCGAGGTTCTCGGAGAGGTCGGCGCCGGCTGCGCGCTCAGACAGCGCGTGTGCAGCCGACACACGGGGCGTGCCCCAACCCGCTTTCGGGTTGAGCGTCGGGACGTCGGCTTGGCCGAACACCACGGCGACGCGGCTGTTGGCGAACGGCACTACGGACGTGATGACGTTGGCGCTGGTGTCGTTCCCGCAGTCCATCATGGCGCGCGCCCAGCGCTTTCGCGCCTCGAGGCTCGTCATGAGGGTGGCAATCGTCGCGGCCATGGTGGCGGCAGCCGCCGCCGAAGCGCTCCGGCCCGAGAAGTAGGCTTCTTCGATGACGTAGCTACCGAGTGCAGCGAGGAGCGCCGTCCACGCGGTGGACAGGTCGGCCGTCGTGTACTGGGGCGCAGTGCTCGCGAAGGCGTGCGAGTCGCCCGATTCGAAGAAGACGGGACCGCCGCCGGGAACGAACGTCAGCGTGAGGTTGGTGCCCGGGACCGCGTACGTGCCACCCGCGGGGATGGTCAGCTCTTCGCTAAAGGTTGGGTCAGCGCTCAGCGCGTCGAGCGAGTAGTCGAAACGACCAGCACCGAGCGTACCGGCAAGCTTGATCCGCCCCTGGAACTGGTAGGCGTCGTAGGCAGCGCCGGCGACCGTGATGGTGCCCGTGCCCGTGCCGCCGGCGACCGCCGTCTTGGTGACCGCACCAGCCGCGCCAGCCGTCGATGCCGGCGTCTTGAGCACCAGCACACCGCCGCGCTCGGTGATCATGGGCAGCGCGAGCTCGACCGCCGGACCCTGGCCGAGCGTGTCGCGCAGGCTGTTCTGGTTGGTCGAGAAGTAGAGGGTCGACGCGGTGCCGCTTGAGCACGTGCCGATCACGAGCGGGTAGATGGTGCCGAGCGACGAGAGGCCGATGCCGCCGTCGCGAACCGTAATCGTTTGTCCTGCGGGGTAGACCACGGCTTACAGCCCCTTGCCCTTGTGAGGCGACAGAGCCGGCTGGTGCGGCTCGTAGTCGGTGATGGTCGGAATGCCCTTGTTGGCGGCTTCCGTGGAGTCGATGGGCTCGCCCGTAGGCTTGCCGTCCTTGTCGAGCGCGCGCGTCACGGGCGCAGCGGCAGCCTTCAGCGCAGACTCGTAGTCTTCGCGCGAAAGATGGATCGGTTTGCCCTCGTGATGGGCGTGCTCCTTCCAGCCGTGCAGAGCTTCGGCGCCTGCGTGGAACTGGTGGAAGAGCTCGAACTTCTCCGGCTCGCCATTGACGCGCGCCGCGCGCTGCACGGTCTTGACGCCGCCGAGAGCCTTGGCGTGCTGCTCAGGCGTAGCCGTGGGGACAGCAGGTGCCGCGGGTGCAACAGGCTCGGGGCTCGTCTCGGGCTCGGCCTGGCTAGCTACAGGCGCACCGGTGCCGCCTTCGCCCGTCTTGGGGAAGTCTTTCGCCATGGTGATTCGTTTTCCTAGGGAGTTGGCGGACCGGTCACGACGACCGTTTCAAACGCCTCAAAGTTGCCGTCTTCATCGGCTTCGCCGTTGTCCTCGGTGACCGTGGACTGGTGCGATTCGATCGGAACGCGGGTGAGCGGAACGCTGCCTTCGGCGCGGAGTGGCACACTGAGCGTCAGGTCGAGCACGAATAGCTCGGTACCGGCGTGAAGCTCGCGACCCTCAAGTTCAGTCGGGATCGTGAAGTTCTGTAGGCCGATGTTCTGACCGTAGGTGGTGGCGCTGATGACGGCGGTCAGATCCTCCATCAGGTTCCAACCGACCTCGAGCGATGGGACCCAGCACCAAACGAGAAACTGGCAAAGCGCCTCGTGGTTGCTGGGTGTGATGACTTCGTTGCCGGCTTCGTCGGTCGTCACCGTGGCCTGTAGGGCTTTGGCGCCGCGCGAGCCGCGCTGCAGCATCCAGACGACTTTGCCGACTGCGGCGTTACGCGCCTTTTCAAGATTTCCGAATTGGGGCCGCCCGTTTTCGTCGCGCGAGAGCGGCTCACGGCCGCCAGGGAGCGCCTCGTAGGCCGCGTAGATGTTCTCTACGATCTCGTGGAGAACGAAGGCCATTGGTGGCTTGCGGTTATGCTGCGCGCTTCGTCACACGGCCGCCCACGTTGCCGAGCATTCGATTGTAAAAGGCAGCTGCGCGCTTCTTCAGCGCTCGATTCCAGATGGGCGACCGCAGGCCCTTGACGGGCACCATGCGCCGCTGTTGCTGGCCCTTGACGGACCGTCGGAAGAGCGTTGCGCCCGTGCTCGAGCGGAATGCCAGAACACCGCCGCTCTTGGCGGTGATGCGGCGCTTGCTACTGCCGTAAATTCCTGTCCCGCTCTGCTGGAACCGCGACCGCTCAAGCGAGCTCCCGATCACAACGCCCCAGGGCCCGACAGCACGAATCGAGAAGCTCTTGGCAAGCTTGCCCGTCGCGCCCTGCAGAACCTTGCGGCCGTCCGGGTAGCTCTTGCGGAACCAGGGCAGCCCGTACGGATCCTGCTCCTTGGCAAACCCCTGAGCGGTGAGCTTGAGCGCCTCGTCGCCGAGCTCGCGGGACAGCGCGGTCATGGCGCTCGAGCCGCCGAGCTTGCCGACCTGCTCGCCGA
>WUUC01224210.1_pt1 | contig 35048 bp, 59 predicted proteins | sample 6278441 | NCBI WGS metagenome assembly WUUC01 (sample SAMN13675441, study PRJNA597444) | soil metagenome | isolation source: soil | place: USA: Washington | collected 2017-10
CAAGGTAGCGAGACTGAAATTCGTCTTGCTTAACATCCTTTATTTCTGCTCCAGTGCTACCTTTCATATATTGACCTATCAGAGAATTTGTTTCTAATAAGTTCTCCAGCACCAGTAACGCCGAATGTGGTATCAAATGTCGACACGAAATTACCACTTGGCAGTGTATCCCGTTTTCTGATCTTAACATCGTTCATCTTTGTACCACCTATTTTATTTAAATTGCCGTAAACTGAAAGCTTATTATAGTTCTCTTTGACTAGGTGAGCTATCTTATTCCACTTTGATTTATTTATCATAAACGGAATGTGCAGCTCATAACAAAGAGGGTACTTTACACCGTGTGACTCTAGAAATCGTTGGGTTACTTTCATCCTTGTAACATAGAAGTTAAAGCTTCTGGGGCCGGTATATATCCTTGTGATAGCAGAATATATACCTCTGTGGTGTATTGGAATCTTATCTAGCTTTTTAAGTATGAACATGTCATCTGCCATCCATATAAAGTTCTCTGATATGTCTGGATGCGTACAAGCTAAGTTCATTATATCAAGTGTGTTCTTAGCTATGTTTGGGGTTTGCTGGAATGGGATATAAATTATGTTGTCTAATTTAGGATTGTCACCGATTATAAAAACTTTCCCATGTTTTATATTGCTAAGAGATCTTAGTGCATATATAAGCTCGCCGCTAGAAGACCTTCTATACGGTATTACACAATCGGGTAACATATACTAATTATACCTTATTCTCATAGTAACCCACTCGATTCCGTGACCGCATAAATGCGATAATTGATCTAGATTATTTATGTGTCCGGACTCTATAGATGATCGTATGAAGCTCATTCTTGGCTTGAAATAATGCTGCTTAGGTGACAGAAAAAAAGTCTGTAGTGGTGTCTTGACTATAATTCGTGTGGGGCTAACAACAAAAGTTAAATTATCTCTATTATAATGTTGTATCCCACTCATCAACTAACATAATCACGTCACAAAGATAAAATCAATAGACAAATTATATTAACAGTTTACGTGCTTTAGATAATATCTGTGACAAGTCACGTTCTTCTTGATTTTCTATAGTGTCAGAGTCTATAACCTGCCCATTGCGTACAAAAACCGTCGTGCGGGTTGTGTAGCCATAGTCATCTATAAACTGACTAAACATCCTGTGCTTTGGAGTAATGTGAATAAATGAATAATCAATATGTTCTGTTCCAAAAAATACATCGGCAGTTTCTGGAGAATCTGTTGAACCACATAATAAGTTGGCATCAATCTTTATAAGCTTCTTTAATAGCTCATCGTTTGCCAATGCTAACTCTTTAGTGCATATAGGCGTGAACGCTCTAGGGAATAGTAATACGACCGTAGGTTTATTAAGATCTAACCTCAACTCAAGCCCATTATTTATACTGAATACAGCACCGTGACTCCAGCCCTCAAAGGATTGCATCTATATTCCTTAAGTCTTCTGTAAACAGTTTAGTCTTTTCGTTATACAAAATAGGTACTTTAGCACCTAGGCTACTCACAAAATCTATATTACGTCTGTCATAGCGAACGCTTTTAATAAGTAACCTATTCCCTTTTGATTCTACTTGTTTGCGTATTCTTGCAATCTCTGAACCAAACTTCCCACAAGCTGTGCATTGGGAACTGTATAAGACTATATCCATGTATTAATTGTACACTTTATTCAATCTATTTCTTAAGGGTGTGGAAAACTACCGAATTTACAAAGGGTAAGATTCGCGCTAATATGGTCGTAAGTATTGTCTACGAAGAATAGCCAATGCCTGTGACAAATTCGAAGGCCAAGAATACGTTGCCATTTTTGAGAATAAAAAGAAATCCCGCTGTGGGTACAGCGGGTGTCTACGAAGATACCCTTATTGTATCGCAGTGGTGTAGAAAGTCAACACCGAAATGCAAATCCCCGAAAGGCTTCGAACAATTGGAACAACTGGGTTTAAAGAATTTAAACCAATTGGAGCAACTGGAACAATTGTTGGAGAAGATGTTAGTTTTAAAGGCATAAAGAATTATGAGATAGATCTACTATTCGATTCTCTACCAGATCTTGTTAATCTTTCATTTAAGCGATGGTACTGCAAAATGTTTTACAAACTTGGACGTGAAAGAGTTATCACTATTGCTTCTATAGCTCGTGCTGATGGTAAGACCCCGACTAAGTTATTCAGTAAGCTATTGAAAGAAGCATACGAAAATTTGACTTGACTAGCTAACTATCAGTAACCATAAATACCATTGACATTCCGCACACGGACTGATAGTATAAATACAGATCGATACGGCAACGGAGCACAAAATTGTAGGCTCGACAGAAACCAAGTTGATCAGAGAAGGTTAACAGTTCGGCTAGCTATAGGATTGCAGGGTGACAGCGGTGACGTACGACCGGCCTGCCTTAAACATTACCTGTGATCCTACGGCTAGTCGAGCATGGGTAGGCAAGCGAGCAAGTCATGCGATTCGCGGACTTCGTTGCGGCCTACCCTCCCAAAATCAAAGGATCTTATGAACATACTAGAAAAACAATGGGACTGTGAACACTTAGAACTAGAAAAGATAGAAATTGAAGTGGATCAAAGTCCTGAACAGAAATCATTAACAACAGTATCTGCTTACTTCTGCAAAGAATGTAGGCTAGAGGTGGAGGTTTAATATGGCTGGCACATTGATTGGTGGCAAACGCGCCGCTGGAACAAACAAGGAACGTTACGGTGAAGGATTCTATGTACGTATCGGTGCTATTGGCGGAAGAAAAGGTAACACTGGTGGCTTCTACGCTAACCGTGAACTCGCAAGAATAGCCGGTCGCAAAGGTGGACTTAAATCAAGGAGAACTAAAAATGTCTGATTTCGCAATGTTAGTGGGATTTTGTATAGCTGTAACTTTTATAGTTGGAGCTGCTCTATATGCTTGGATAGTTAAGATGGAAAAGAGAAATTAATATGGAAGTAATTATCTTATTCGTTGGTTTGCCACTAGCGCTCATGTACGTATTCGTAAGCATAGTTAGCCAATATTATTCGGAGTTGGATAGCGTTAAGATGGAAAAGAGGAGCTAAGGTGGGTAAAAAACTATCAGAGATAGTTAAGACTAACGAGTTGGCTAAGTTCAACCGTGCTGACGAATTCCTAGAGTTCGTTAACCAAGATCCACCAGAGAAGTTCGTAGAAGATCATCCAATGGCAAAGGGCGTTAAGTACGTTCCGATTGGCAACACAGAACTAACTTTGGATAGAATATTCCAGTACTGGTCTATAGAGGTACTTAAGACAGAAGTTATGTTCAACTCTATAGCTGTTACAGTTAGAGTAAAATACAAGCACCCAATCTCCGGTGAGTGGATGAGTCAAGACGGCGTTGGCGCTGTCGGTGTCCAGACCGACAAGGGCGAAAACGCATCTAACTTGGCGGCCATAAAGCAGGACGCAGTCATGAAAGCACTACCAGCAGCTAAGTCCTTTGCAATAAAAGATGCAGTTGACCACATCGGTAGGATCTTTGGACGTGATCTTAACCGTAAAAACACTTTTAACTTTATACCATCGTATGGCACTACAGAGGTCAAAGAAAAACTACAAGCGCAAAAAGACCGATTGCGTAAGAACTTGGAGAAAAAATAATGCAGATAGTAAAGGTTTCGCAATCAAATGAACGCGAGCAGTGGCTATCAATGCGAGTTGGCGTTGTTACCGGTACTAAAGCTAAAGAAGTAGCACCGCCAAAGCGTGGTGGTGGAGTTGCACAAGGTATTTACGCTTTACTTGCCGAAAAAATAGCCGTGGAAAAAGATGGTGAACGCGAGATAAAACGGGGTTTGAGGCTCGAGGATGAAGCCCTTTTACTTACCCAAGATAAATACAAACTAGACTTAGATCTTGATCCAGGTATGTGGTTATCTGACGACGGTAAGTTAGGCGTATCACCAGATGCCGCTCAAGTTGGGGACAAACCCATTTACGCAGCAGAAGCAAAGTGCCTTGACTCTAAAAACCATTTACAGGCGATAGTAAACGACTGGACATCCCGCAAGCTAGCAGGATATAACCCTCTAGGTAGCCTAAAGATTAGCACGGCTGATTACGGACCACAGGCCATCCAGTACTTTGTTTTGAATCCATACCTACAGATATTATATTTTACTCTTTACGATGATAGAGTGGCCCTAGAAAACGTTGTTCACTACGTTATTGAGATCAAACGTGAACACGTCGAGGAGTTCATAATAGGCCAAGAGCTATACGAACGCGATGCTTTATCTAAAGTTGATAAAATGATAGAAATTTTAAAGGAGATCAAGTAATGAGCAAAGAGCTACAAGTAATTCTAACCGAGCAAAGTGTCACGGGACAAAGTACTAAATCGTTGATCGAAGCCTTTGGTGCGCCGTTTACCGAGGCTGGCGAGATTTTACAAACTTACCAAGATATTGTTGTTACTGACGAGTCCCAAGTTGATCTAATGGCTTCTGCGAAAGAAAAGCGTCTGACATTGAAACGAATTCGTACAGGAGTTGAATCTAAGAGGAAAGAACTTAAAGAAGACTCTCTAAAAACCGGACGCGCTATCGACAGTGTTGCCCGATATATTAAAGATAATATAGAACCAGCAGAAAAATACTTAGAATTACAAGAGAAGTTCGCTGACATCAAAAAAGCCGAAGCAGCTGCAAAGTTAAAAGCTAAGCGTATTGAAGAATTGTCACAATACACAGACGACCTTTCAATATACAACTTAGATGGCATGGAGGAAGAAACATTCGCATTCTTATTAGCTAAGCTGAAAAAAGAATCAGAAGACGCACTAGCAGCTCGGAAAGCTGAAGCTGAGCGAATTGAAAAAGAACGCCTAGTAGAGATTGAACGACAAAAAGCAATCGAACGCGAGAACGCTAAACTAAAGACCGATGCTGAAGAACAAAAAAAGGCGATGGAGGCAGAGCGAAAAGAGGCCGCCGAGAAGCAAGCAGTGATCGATGCAGCTAGAGACAAAGAGCTCGCTGATGAACGCGCCAAGATTGAAGCATTGGAGAGAGTTAACCGCGAAAAAGAAGAAGCTGAAGCTCGCGAGAATGCCCGTATTGAGGCTGAGGCTAAGCAGGCTAAAGAAGATGCTGAAGAGACTGAAAGAGCCACTCTACTGGCTCCAGACAAAGAAAAACTAAAAGCATTTGCTGCTGGCCTTGATATAGTTCGTAGAGAAAAACTACCCGCTGTGAAGACTAAGCAAGCACAAGACGTTATTAATCAGGTAGAGCTCGAATTGTCAAAGCTATTTAACATGATCATGGATAAGGCTGAGAAGTTATGAACTGGATAACTTTTTGGATAAGCATGTTACTTGCTTTTAGCACATTCCTAGTAATGTCTGGGATCATACTTGTGATCGCTTCTGAGAAGAACCGTACTTTATATATTGGCGTGTCACTAATAGTCATGGCATGTGTATTGCTTAGTTTGGCTATAGGATTGGTGTGAACCCTAGGATCATCCAGGTCCCCGCGACTCTAGATAGCGCAGTCCGTAAAAAGGATCGGAGCGTAAAGTTTGCGTTCACCACAATGCGCGAGATAAGCACAGAGGAATTTATGGTTATGGATTCTTACCATCAGAGCGCGGGTCATTTGCTTTTTAAGGAGAATTCGTTTAGCGAAGAAGAGATTCCGCAAGAAGATGTTGAAACTGATATTTCTAAATCGCAATCGGTTCAGTGCAGGGATGCTTTATGGGTTCTATTCAAAGCCAAAGGTAATGACACAAAGAACAAGGACGAGTGGAATAGGTTCTATCGTCAAAACATGCAAGCTATTAAAGCTAAAATATTAGATACAGTTCATGAGCTGGAGGGAAAGTAAATATGAAGATATTGAATCTCTACGCTGGAATTGGTGGCAATCGAAAACTATGGGGCAAAGACCATACAATTACATCTGTGGAGATTGATCAAAAGATTGTTGCAATCTACCAAGATTTTTTCCCTGAAGATACTGTAGTAGTAGCAGATGCACACAAATACTTATTAGAGCACTTTTCTGAGTTCGACTTTATATGGAGTAGCCCACCATGTCCAACACACACAAGAATTCGGACTAGTAGGCTACTATTGCCAGCCTATCCAGATATGAAATTATATGAGGAAATTATATTCCTTAAACACTTCTTTGACGGTAAATGGGTAGTTGAAAATGTGATCAGTTATTACGACCCTCTGATACCCCCGCAAGTATTAGCTCAGCATTACTTCTGGAGTAATTTTTTGATGCGGCCTAAGAGTAGTAGAACTAGGATGCATAATGGTACAATCGATGAGCTCCAAAGATTCAAAGGTTTTGATCTATCCAAATATTCTGGAATCGACAAACGAAAAATATTACGGAATTGCGTTGAACCAGAAACAGCCTTGCATATTATTGAGCAAGCCATTACACCTATAAGATTACAAGGTGACCTGTTCCAACCATGATAAGAAAAAGAGGCAAACACTACAATCTCTGGCAAAAAGCCCGTAGAGAGTTCGTTAAGAACAATCCTGATGCTATTTGTGCTATAAAGCTTCCAGGTTGTAGTTATTTCGCTACAGATGTTGACCACATTAAGGGCAGAGGATCAAATCCACACTTACGCTATATTCAAGAAAACTTACAGTGGGCTTGTAGGGGTTGCCATAGAATCAAAACAGATACCTAAGATGTGTATTGACATTCCGTATGCGGACTGATACTCTAGTTATATAAACAAAGGGCAACTATGAAAATGATCTTCACGGCAATAGCAATCCTTAGCCTAATAGCTGTATCAGTGGCTTTGGGCGACACAAACAAAAACAATTGTTCTACAGAACTAGAATGTGAACTAGGACTAACTCAATGAAAAAGCACACACCAGTCGCTCTAAGTGTATATGAAGCCGTTAAGCACGAATCTATGCAACACAAATCTGTAACATACTCTGCACTAGCTCATGACATACAAACACTTGTTGTGGACGATATAGTGAAGTCTAAGGACTATAAAGAATACCAACTTCTAATACAACCAAGACAATATGGTTTTAAACTAGGAGAAGATAAATGAATATAGATATACTTTCACTATGTGTAGTTTTGATATTTCTAATAGTCATTTCATTCTTCTGTTGGATATCAACACCATGTTGTGGACGTTCCAAAGTAGGATATTCATGCAAATGTAAGAGGCGACGTAAGTTATGAGAGAAATTAAGTTTAGATTATGGAATCAGTATAGTAATCGACGTTCAATGTGGGATTGGGAGAGAATGCTGGCTCATGAAGATAGTGAACCAGGGTGGCTTAGGAACGTTTTTCAAGGTCAGTATGAGGAGTGTTATCTTATGCAATACACCGGCCTCAAAGACAAGAACGGTCGCGAGATTTATAAAGGCGATATTCTGAAAACAGACAGAGGTAATTACTTCGTAAAAGAAGTTCTACCTTTCATAGAGCTTGTTGGATATGATGAGTGGTCTGATCCCGGAGATGAACCCGAGGAATATCATAACGGAGATTATTACCAAGGGAGCAACATACAGTCACATTCGTGGAATGAGTTCGTAGTCATTGGCAATGTCTACGAAAACCCAGAATTACTTAAAGGAGTCAGCTAATGGATTACGAATACACAGGAGCCAATTTAGGAAATAAAACTCTATATTATATTCCGCAAGTTAAGCATATAGATGTCAAACAAAGAGGCATAGCAAAAGTTGTCAGAGTGACTGTGAAGAAGGATGTAAAATAATGCACACAACAGAAATAATAATCTGTATCCTGCTTGGAATCGCAGTCGCACTCGCACTCGTAAACACTGTATGGCTCGAAAACTTCTGGATCGGGCCAGTGGTCATTCTCCTAAGCGCCTTATTGATTTACTTGGTGGCAAAGTAATGGGCCACATATCAACCGACAGAATTGAAAGTCTTCTACCTAGTTCTGAAAAACAAGAGCTGGTAGAACGGCTAAAAGCGATATTTGTCGATTATGGGCAGGAACCTCATTGGTGCGGAAAAGTTGAATGTGAAGCTAGTAGGCAATCAGAACTATTCTTTGAAGCCATCGCCTCCGCCTGGTTAGAGGATAGGGAGCTTGTAAAACAAAGAGAAACGGATCTGACTATTACGAACTTAATTAATAAGGGTTTGTTCACACTTGATGAGCTTAACGCAGCCCTTAACCCTAAGAAAGAGAAGAATGATGGACGATGAACTACAAACAATCCTAGAAAAGTTTGCAAGCAACTTTGCGCATCACCATAAAGAAGATGGTGATGATTACTGGTGGGGTCACGATACGAATCTTGGCACTCAAAGCTTAGCGTTTGGAGTTGCTAAGAGAAGTATACGGGCTTTTAAAAAACGACATCTGCCCCATGAGAAATCTATTAAGAAATATGCTGAGCTTGGTTACCTGAACCGCAAGGGTATTGCCAAAGCGATATGGGGTACAAAAGTTCCGGGCTGGTGGCCAGGCTCAACCGCTGAATTTGAGGTGTTGAAAGCAATAGCTAGGGCTAGGTCATGACCACTGAATCTGAAGTAGACATAATACTTGGTGTCTGCGCTACCTATGCCACCCCAGTCCTTGGTACCAGAAATCAGGAACCATTCATAGAAGGGTTCAAACACTCAAGCACTTATGCCGAGGCTAAAGCTGCTATAGAGGCGCTAATCCCTCCAAAATCAGTAGTTTATTGTGATCCTCCGTACATAGGTACTACTAAGTATAAGGATTCTATAAATTATGATGAGTTTTGGGCTTGGTGTGATGGCCTAGTTGAAGTGGGTCATAGGGTCTTCGTTAGTGAATATAACGCACCAAAAGACTGGCAGTGTATTTGGTCAAGACAGACCTCTAGCTCGCTCACAAAGAACACGGGAGCTAAGAAAGGTATAGAAAAGCTGTTTACCAAAAATACCCCCCAACAAGAGGGAAAGGAGTAATTGTGAGTAAAAAAGAACGCGCAGTATTCAAGCTGCTATGGGACATGTTCAATGCAGCCAGAGAAACTAACAATCCTGGTCAAGTGATTAGCCGGTTTGCCTCGATAATTGATGATCGAGTTGAAAACAGCGGTAACTCACGATCAGTAGATAGTCTAAAACTTTATAGCACAGAACAATTAGAGCAGGAACTTGCCGATAGGACTCAATTATGGCACTACAAATAAATTTAAGGAGCATTTGGGATGAGTGAAAATGAATTAAGAGAATACTTATTTGATGAAGAAATTGGTATTGATCCTGAGATGCGTTGGCATAATGGTGAACTGTTAATATTCTTATACTACTTTCAAATTGAAGACTTCATTAAAGCACTAAATGTGCCAGGATTATTTGATGATGGCGGTGTAAACGCCGTGCTTAAAGATAGGTATATGGTTTTTGACCTTGTGCCTTTCTGCGAATCTCTAGATATAGATCCTGAAAGAATCTTGGCTAAAGGTGTTGAATCATGACTAAATCTATAGATGCTAATAACGAACTGTATGAGCTTTGTAAGCAGGTGTACGAACGGCTTGGGTGGGACGTAACTAAAGAATTCTTCCTATTCTGCCCTGATGGAAGCAAGTACGCCGGAAGCGGCGTTATAGATACTGACAAGACAATTCCCCTCTACACCTCTGACTATCTACTAGAGAAGCTGCCGAACAATCTAAAGGATGACGATGGTAACTCGGTCGCCCCTGCTGTCTATAAATTCCCAAACCAGCAAAAATACCGCGCTGACTACCACCAAACATTTAGTAGGCCGTTAGTTGACGTGTATGCTGACACCCCGCTCAAAGCCCTACTAAAACTAACCATCGCCTTACACGAGGCCGGAGAACTAAAATGACAGATGCTGCTAAACGCGAGATACATTGCCCCCATAAGTTGCCAATCTCTCAATGCTCCGAACACTGGAAGATGTTTTGTGAGTTTACTGGCCAGACAGATACTAATAGTGAGAGTGAGCTGTCGAGGCAAGTTCACGAAGTCGTGGTAAGAACTGCATTCCACTTCGAATCTAACGGGTATAAGTACGAAGACCTTCGAACATCGTGGCGTATTCGAGAGTTCACCGAAGAGATTATGGCGATTGTCGAAGCTTGGCACCATCAACAACTAGAAGCCAAGGTTGCAGAGCTACGTCAATCCCTCGTCCAAGAAATAGCAGAGCAAGGGCCGAAGGACAAGAGTTTACTCAAACTAGGCAGCTCTAATAAACGACAAGAACAAGCTGCCGTCGGTATAAATAACTGTCTTATGCAATATAACGAGGCCAACGCCAAATGGCGCGAGCTTCTTAAAGAACCAGGAGAATATAAATGACATACAAGGTAGTTATATCCCGATCATATTTTGGGTTCGAGTGGCCAAAGCGATACACGGTTACTATCTATAACGACCAGGGCGAAAGTGAGAAATACGATTATGCATACACAAAATGGGGGGCTAAGCGTTTAGCCCAAAAGATGGTAAACAAGCTTAACCATACCTCTACAAAACCTAAGATAATACGTGAGTACGAGCTGGAAGTATTATCAAAAGGTTAACTGACGAAGGCTTCAACGCCTCAGTAACCCAAGAGGACAGATTGTATAGGGCAAGAGTTTACTATCAGCATCCAGCAGGTCAGACCATCCATTACACTGGAAAGTATCCGTTCTTTTGGTTAGGAAAAGCAGTGGCGTTGATCGTTGGCATAATAAAATCTAACAGACTTAAGACAGTTAAAAAAGGCAAGTATTGGGAACATAAGTTATGACCATGTACGAACGAATGAAAGCTAAAGGCATAAAACTTGATTGGTATGAGCGGGTTAAAGCTTCCAAACGTGAAGCTTTGGGTGGTGGTAATATAGCTCCTCTTGACGACAAGGAATGTTCAAGTTCTAGTATATATATCTGGCTAAAGAATGGTGAGTTGTGGACTTTAAATAATAGACAGCCTCATAGAATAGTCAGACCTGCTAGTAGAAAGCCTGAATCAGACACCTACATTTGCGTTTGTTGTAAGAAGTCTTTTAAGAATTTAGAGGATGCTAACAGCCATTTTATAACTTGACATTCCGTGAACGGTATAGTATTATTACAGATAACAAAAGGGGTATTAATGGCCAGAGATAAATATAAAGATTACGACCGAGAATACAATCAAAGTCACCCTACCGTTCGTCTACCGAGCATAGAAGATCACATAAAGTTAAAGAAGATCGCTGATAAAGAAAAGGTATCCCCTGTCACGTCTTTAGGAAATATGATCAGAAATCGTTACGACATTTTAATAAAAGATAATAAAGATGTTTAGAAAGAAACCAAATATGGCAGTCGACAGAAAATTTGTAATATCACCCTCTACAATAGATAAAAATAAACTCACTAATGATCGCAAGAAACAACTTAGGGAAGAAAGGATTCTAGATTACATCAAACGAGTTGATGCTAAGCGACCAGTATCAGTGGTTAAGGAATTACCAGGACTAATCAACCTAAGCGAAGCACAGACTCATAGAATAGTGAAGGACTTGGTCGAATCGGGAAGGTTAGTCAGAGAACAGACTAGAGAGATCTGGCCCATGTACATATATAGAATCGGTAACCCAACATCACCAAGCCCAATAAAGGTTGCCAAAATAAATAGCACTCCAGCCATTGAGAAGTCAGAAGTGCTAGAAGTTGAATCTTCACCTACAATTTTACCAGTTAATGAACCTAGTGCGCTAGTGAGTTTGATAAAAGAGTTAGCCGAAGCAGGATTAGAAATAAATATCAGGATAAGTAAATGATTCGGTGGCCTTGTTGCGTTAACAACATGTCCGTGATGATCCCACATCGCCACCACAATGTCCTGGCTAGGCCTGTATTAACTTTAATAACCTCACCTTGGATATTAATAATCTCGGCAGTTAATGCAGACTATAACGTTATATCTTATAAAAAGTCACTCAAGAAAGTTTGGAGGGAACTATGGAATATTGGATTAGCAAAGCAATAGGGCGATCTATGAGGCCACAAGGTGCTCCAACAAATTTAGAGTGTGCTAACGTGCCCAAAGATTATTCGGAACATTTGTTTAAGATAAGTTGGATTAAGATCATAAATTGGGGCCATGCTAAGGATCTATTCAATAATTCTTTCGATGAGTATTGGAACAAAATAATCTACTCTCCAGGTAAAATACCACCACGAGGGTCGGTTATCTGTTGGAATCAGAATATGGGTGGTGGTTTCGGACACATAGCCGTTGTACTAGAGGCAGATGCATATTCATTCACAGTTATCGAGCAAGATGGCTTTAAGAATGTACTAGCCTACCAAAAGTCTTATCAGAGCTACGCAAACGTAATCGGGTGGTTATTACCAAAACTGCCTAGTCAAATTAATAAACCAATAGGAGGTGATATGGAAAAGAAACTAAACGATGGTGACAAATATAACATTATAAAAGTAACTGAAAATTCACCCGAAGAAGTCAAAAGCAAAGGTGATTGGAACAATGTTTATTATTCTGTAATCCAGCCTTGTATTGTAGTTCTGCGTGGTAAAATTAAAGAAATAGATAGCGATTTGAAAAAATCAGAGTCTCAAGTTAAGAAACTGAATGACCGCATTAGGGATCTAGAAGCCACAAATCCAGACCCTGTATATGTAGAATTCGGTAAAGTGATGCGAAGAGTAATTAATAAGGAGATGGCATGAGTTTACAAGAATTTTTTGGCTACGCACGTAAGTTCTTGATTGCCCTAGCAGCGGCACTTGCTATTCTTGCGACCGCCGTTTCAGATAATACCGTGAGTGTTTCCGAGTGGATAGCTATTGCTGTTGGCTTTATCGGTGCGCTTGGTGTTTACGCAGTTAAAAATGATCAGGTCAAATAATGAAAGTCGGTCTAGTAGGAATATTAACAATTGTGTTCGTTACTCTAAAACTTACTAACACAATAGATTGGTCATGGTGGTGGGTTCTAGCTCCAATTTGGATATTTGGAGTTATATTGGGGTTAATAATGCTGGTTCTTTATATTATTGACAGAACTTGATACAATAACACGTGAGATTACCCGCTAGGTTTTTAGAGGGGAAAGGTGCTTTGCGGCATCTTTTTCTTTAGTATAATAACAATGTCTCTAACCAGAACCATCACGATAAGCCGCAACATGCGGGCGCTGTGTCGGGGACTTCAAGTTTACATAGAGGCGACATAGGATCATTGTTGTTTACATTAAATGCTCACTAAACTTCTTGAGTGATGAATACGCTTCACCATCTTCTATCGCTATTACAGGTATTCCGATAATTACCCTCGTCTCCTCAACCCGCCCTCTGGGAACCTCAACATGTGTAACCAAATCAAGTGGAATACTAGATTCAGTTCTTACTTCATGTAATCCAACTGCTCTAGAAGTATCAGTTAAATCAATACCTGTACGGATCCCGAATAACATTGGATAATTTCCCTCTATATCTGATCCAGATCCATAAAGATCTACAACACTGGTATTAGTACGAGTGACTTTTTTGTACCACTCTGCTGCACTACCGGTTCTAAGATGATCCATCATGCGCTTATAACCTATAGGTTTCCAAGCCTCAGCTTCTCTAGCTGCTTCAACAGCAATGTCCCCTAAGTAAATCGAAGCCCAGAACAGGGAACTGCCGTGCCGATCTGTTTCACCCGATCCTTGTCCATGCATGTCCGCATAGGCTCTGGCGTACATCCTTTGTTTAGCTAACGAAACACTGGTCATGGGTCTATTCAAATCAAAAGCATCGTAATTAGGTAATAAAGCCCCTTGTTCTGCAATGCCTTTTAGAACATCTACTACTTCGCCGTTTGAATATTGGTAACGTCCTGTTCCATGCCAATAGTCGGCCTGAACAGTCTCAGATGCTTCACCAAAGGACTTTAAGGCAAACATACCAACTAGTCTGTCTGTAGTCCTAACTAAACGCTCATTGCCCCTACGGACGTTGTTATTAGCTATCCTGCCAAGTAAGCCCACAAGCAGGTACGGGTTTTTAAGATCCTTCTTGCGAAGAATCTCTCTTAGTGGGTTATCCATCTATTTAAATATAACTTCACGAATAATCTGTGTAATTGGCCTTGGATCATGCTGGAAAAGCAATCGGCTGCATATGCCAAGGCCAACAGCACATATAGACTCTGGTACAGACCAAATATTGTCAAAAGCAGATTGAGCCTCTGGCTGGCCTTCGTAGATAAAATGTAATACAGGTCTAAGTAGAAACACTATAATAAATATAATTCCTAAGAATATTAACCAGCCAACAGCTTTTAGTTTAGGTCTGTCTTCTTGAAATATATTTAACAGTGCGCGGGGGAGAACGCCCACGAAAAGAATCAAACCGACGATGTGTGCTCCAAGCTGGATATTATCTAGTAGGTTTTCCACGCTTACGGACAGCCTTATAAATTAAGTTGCTTGCTGTAAGTGCTTGTCTAATCTTAGCCTTGCTATCCCTGCTGGCTTCGACATCCGCAAGGAATTCTTTCATAAGCTTTTCAACCCGTGGGTCGTTAAGAACACTATCCATTTCGTTTCATTAGCTCCTGGAGTATAAGCGCATCAGTTCCCTTGGCCTCTTTTAGATAACCACCAAAAGGTACGATTACGTTTATTAGATCATCTACTCTCTGATCTGCCTGATCCTTGATGATCTTATTGAGCCTCTTATTCTCCGGAATAAAATAAAGACCTATTAATGCTGCACCCAGACCGAACTGTAGAAAGCTATCCAACATATCATCAATCGTGTCCTAGCACAATAAGCTCACTACCTATGGCGAAGTCACCTGTACCAGCGACGTTAACAACATCAACTCTACTAATGGGATCAGATGTGTTTACCCATTTGCCGTAGCCCTCTATCCGAGTGGGGGCTGTTCCACTTCCGGCTGCACCGAGGCTTCCATATTGGAACGAGGCAATCTTCTCTTTAGTTGACACGTTTGTGATCTGAACAATCATTAGCTGATCGGTCGCAACCACACCTGAGTCAGTCATATAGTTGCTAGCTGTTGCCGTAGCGTCAGCACCACCGTTAGAAGATGAGCGCCGAGCGTAGTTGTTACCACTGTCGTTATTTAGTCGTGTCTGGATAGCCACTGTTCCGCCGGTAGCAGACACATAGGCTAAGATTCGTAAATGCTTTCTGTTAGTTAAACCGGTTACACTAATTGTGTCTCCTGCTACACCTAAAGTAGTGCGGCCAATTTCTTCCCACCAGACACCAGATCCAGCTCCACCGAAGTTAATGGCTGTAGCGGGTATGGAGTCGTTATTCATTCCAGTGCCATCAGCAAGCGCCTCAATGTTTTCTACTAGATCGTCCATTTCAGCGGCCGTCAACACATCTAATGGGACAAAGTCCATTCCTGGATTAGGTAAAGCCATTACTCAGAACCTCCTGAATAAAATTCATTTGCCCATAAGAAATTGCTCATCGTGGCGACTTCTAATGATTCCTGTATCTGGGTAACGTGCAGTTTCTTGGCGACCTTATTCATAAAATACTCTACCTTTTTTATATCTGTTTCACTTGAGAACATAAATAACGAGAATTGAGTTTTACCATTAATATAATTCTTGACGTATCTTATCACTGGCTTTTCCATAGTCGAATACTCAAGTGATCCACTAAGGGTCTTAAAGGGGTAGGAATTAGAGTATTTCCGGATGCTCATATCATGGCTACGGATAGGTCTCCAGATAGCAACTCTATTAATTTCTGCAATCTTCTTCATATATTCTAATTATAGCAGTTATACTGCCGTCTCAACGAATAGATAATACTTGGCTTGTCGTGAGAACCCAGTCCCATATAAACCACCAGCAACGTTTGGTGCGTACATCTTTAGGTATACGTTAGTTGAATCAACTTCTACTCTGGTCTGCTCAATGTTAGTACCCGTTCCCGAATTGAATTGTAAGAACGGGGTTGGTATATTTATGCCGCCTCCAACTGGTATAAAGGCCATAATCGCCGGTGCGTAACCAAGGCCGTGGGCGGATTGTATTGATATAAATCCAGTTGAGGCCGGCAGAGTACCAGATATTGTTCCTGTCGCTACAACCTTGAATAGGTTGTTATCACTATTGAATATTAGGTCGTCATCAGACGCTGTTAATACGCTAAAACCATCCTGAGAAACTTTCATAACGAATTGAACGCCGTCAGCTAATATCAATAGCCTAGGCAGATTATCGGCATCTCTACCGACTATCCTATTTTTACTTTGCTCAAATGTCAGCTTTCCGCCTAATGCGTCTGTTACTTCACCACCTGAACTTATTTCAGCCATATATTCTCCTTATATACCTAATACATCAGTTCCATCTAAAATCGAAACATCAAGAGTAAAGAATGTAATAGCAGTCTTCTTGCGAACTCTTAGACGTTGACGAAACCGTGGATCCGGAATTAAATTTGTAGTCTTAGTTATTATGTATGTACCTTGGTAACCATCAAGGTTTAATGTCAGCGCGTCGCTCAGTTGCAAGGCGGGGCTACCTTTAACATCAATGTCTATGACTGAACCATAATTCTTGAAGTCATTTATCAGCATCAGTGCCCTTGCAGTAGCGCTATTCACATCCTGTATATAATCATTATTTATTTCGTAATATTGTTCTTCAAAGTCATCTATAGAACTCTGATCCTTTTCTATTACCTCTATGGTATCGACTATCTTAGCTGGTGTACCATAAGTGTCTATAGCAGTTATATAAGCATTGGATGCTCCAGTATTCTGAAATGTTAGCTTAGCTGTAGTCGAGAATAGGTCGCTTGATGCAAGAACAACATTCGCATATGTTCCAGTACCGTCATCATTAAGATTAGAAATAAAATATGACGTATTAGTCTCAATTGCCGAGTATGTAGGGTCGGTCATTGTGGTTATTGGGTCGCTGAACTTCAACCATACATCAATTGACTCACCGACTTTTATTGGATAAACAGTTGAACTAGTCCAAATGCTCTGCGAAGGTTGTACTTCTCTAACCTTAATAATTATCTTAACGCTATTTATTATTAAGTCCTCACCAGACTCTTGATAATCTATAGTGTTTGACTTGTCGAATGTCATCACTGGGTTCATGTCATAACTGTACCTGTTCTTAAAACGTATAACACCCGTTTCATCGAGGTATAGCCTACCTATTTCAGCTTCTAGGAGTTTACTGGCGACATCACCAAACCTGGTATCTCTCTCAACAAAGAAAAACGCAATTGTATTAAATGATTCATCTAGAACGTACTGATCTGTACTGAGTCCAAGATACTGGAAAAGATAGTCTAATACTTCACCGGTGGTCACATTCTCTAGCAATATTGATTCGCCAATATCCTTATCAAATAAATAGCTCATAAAGTCAATAATGTGGAATGATGCTGTCCGTCCTGCCTTGTCGATTTCTGGCATACCATCGCTTAGCCCAACAATCTGTTGAAGCATCTCACCACCAAAACCCATATTCAACCTGAAAGGTCTCCTTGGTAGTATGAAGCTCTGTATTGGGCTGCCACTGTTCGGGGTGAAGTAACTGTCGTAATTGTTGAGAGTCACGTCTGCAAACGCCTGAGCAACTGAATAAGGCTCAAGCTCCTGGCGTACAACCTCTGCTGAAATCAACTTTGAATCGTAGTTGGTATATGCGTATTGATCCCATAGCTGAACTGGATTATCGCCAGTTGGCCCTAATATGTCGGGGCCATCTAATATAGATACGTCAAGGGTAAAGAATGTAATAGAAGGGTCGAATGATTTATCAAATGACGCTCTGACACTAGCACTAACTGGCCTAACATGTCCGTTGGCGAGTTGCGTAAACGTTGCAGTCGTAGTCTGCATTAACTGCCACCATCGGGAAGTTGTGCCGTCTCCCTGAACCTTATCTGTACACCTTGTACTGCACCACAGTTATTCCATATATCTTTTTCATTTATATACATCCTTACTGGCACATTAGATACACCGTAGAAGGGTATAGATAGGAGTGGAAATTGATAGTTGCTGAACTGTAATTCATATTTATCCCTTATGTCATCATACTGATCTTGTGTCAATGTAACATAATTGAATGTCCATTCATCATAGTCATTGTCTACGAAGTCGGTGTAGATTGTATTATCTAATGTCACCACGTCAACAGCATTCTCAAGATTGGTATTAATAAACTTCTGCTCGATTTGTGGTAATGGGTCACCATTGAGAGTAGCTGTAATCGCCATTATATGTTCCCCCCGCCAAGCAGTGGTTGGCCCTTAGCCTTTAATTCTTCATTAATGCGTGTTATTAGACTCTTAGCAATGTCGCGTTCATCAGCCTTTGATCGTGCCATTATACCAGTCATATTAATAGTTATATTAGTCCTGGAGTTATTACCAGACTCACCATTAATCATTCTATCTAGTTTAGACAGAGGAATTACGGCTTCAGATTCACGGCCCTCACCTATCATAGCTAGTGTAGGACTTGTAACGATTCCTCCATTTGCTAGCTGCGGAACTGGTAGTCTACCGATGTTACCTATGTTTACTCCAGGAATAGCATTTACGACATTAACAACACCATTTATAGCATCAATGAATCCATTTATTACGTTCGATGACCATCTTAGAAGACCGTTTATTGCCGACCTAACTGGCGCAACTATAGATTCAGATATTGTATTCCCTATTGAAACAAATAGGCCGCTTATACTGTTATATAAGTTTCTAAACGTTTTAATCAAGTCTGCAACAAATCCTGAAACCTTACCCACTACGAATGCGAAAGCCGTAACAATTCCAACAATGGCGGCGATTGCACCACCTATAACAGTTATAAGAAGCAAGAATGGTGTTATTACGGCTACTCCTAGGATTATTCCTAAAGTCTTTAGATCAGGCATTATAGGGCCAAGCAAGACAGATAGCTCATTGAAAGCACGATTGAGTTGGTTAAATGCATCTATTAATACACCGCCTACAATCCCTGCTATTTGATTTATGATTGGTAAGAAGTAAGTTACGAATATGTCTACTACTGGTGAAAGGGCCTCGGACATGATTCCAATAGCTTTAGTTATAAGACCGAATTTTACTTCAAGAAACGTTAGTCCAGCGACTAGGGCTGTTATTGCTAAGGCTATTAGACCAATAGGATTCACGCTCGCTGCGATTGAGAAACCTATTGCAGCTAATTTAGCAACTGTGAATGCTACCGCTAAAGCTGCGAGCGTGGGTATAGCGTTGTCTATTATAAAATTAGCCACACCTTTTATAGATTCTTTGTTTTCATTTAGCCATTTGGTTGCATCTTGAACTACGTTGCTTATTCTAGCGAATACCCCATCCGCATCTATCGTGCCTGTAGCCTTATCAACACCTAAGAGTTCGAGCGCAACACCTCCAATAGTTTCTTGAAGGTTTGACATTTGACCGGCGAACGTCTTTGATTGTTTTATTGCACCCTCGAATGCAAAGCCACCCTCTGCCGAGGCTTTAGCTATTGAGTCGAACAATATATCAGATGTAACTTTGCCTTCCTGGAAAGCTTTGCTAATCTCTCCTAGGCCACGTTTAGCGACTTCTTCTCTTAGCACCTGTCCTAGCTTACCAGCACCACTATCTAAAATCTGGTAGTAGTCTTCTGTATCGAGTTTTCCTTTAGCTAAGGATTGTGTAAGAGGACGAGTTAATTGTCCCAGATCTGCGCCAGTAGCTCCGGCTATATCACCGACTTGCTTTAGGATCGTGCCAAGATCATCTACGGCTAGGCCAGCTCCAAGAAAGGCACGACCTGCGTTGTTAATATCAATCGTTGAAAAGGCAGTCTCAAATGAGAATTTGTTAAGTTGCCTTAAAACTTTCTCTGCTTCTTCGGCAGATCCAGTCATACTTTCAAATGATGCTCTAATCCCCTGTAATTCACTTGCCTGTTTTACAAAAGCACCAACACCAAAAGCGCCACCTATGAATAAACCCGTGGCTACTTTAGCAAGGTTACCTATACCTGTTGCAACAGAGTCGAACGCGCCAGACGCATTAGAAGAAAAAGCGCTAAAACTCTTTCGGCCTGATGACTCTATATTTGAGCCTGTCTTCTCTACAATGTTTTCAGCTTTATCGGCATCAGCTCTAAGCTTTGATGTGTCGATAGATGCTATATAAGATACTTGGCCTACTACCGTATCCATTACTCATCTGCCTTTGTATGTTTAATTATTCCGTCAGTCACTCTCTTGAAAGTCTCAGACGGTTTCTTTGACTGGGCTGCACCAGTTCCAATGAATGCTGCTCTAGCCTGGTTATAAAGCGCAAGGTGATCGAGTTTACGTGCTGCTGCAATAAGGGTCATCATCTCACCACTGCTGATTACGTCTACTTCTACAAAGTCCTTGCGTACATCTTTATATGCTTCCCAACCAAAGTGCTTTGCAAACTCTGCTAGTATAAGCCACTCTTCGTCAACCTTAACACTATCGCCAGACCCCGTTACTTTCTGGATCTTAGCTAGGTCTTCATCCGATATATTATCGAATGCTGCCTGTCGTTCAGATATACTATTCGGTTGTTCCATCTTCTGCCACTTCTTTATCTTCTGACTGCCTCTTTATTTCTTTAAAAGCGGCCATTATTACAGAAAGCGGAGTACTTATAATCCACTCTTTTACAGATTTGTTAGTTTCGGATCCGTCATTAAACATCTGATAAAACATATCCATAGACTCGTTTTCAAGCTTGTCGTATAGATCAAGATCATCGTCTGTTGCAGACCCATTTTCAATCTTTCGATCAAGAAGCTTCATACGTCTCTGTGATTGGGACATTCTAAGTTCAGTACCAGCCCCAGGCAATTTAATAGTCCAATCATTGCCGTCGACTAGTACGTGTTTGTCTTTCAAATAGTCACTAGTTGTAATTTTTATTGCCATCGGTTTCTCCTTATTTTATGGACTTATAAGGCCCAGTGGTAACTAGCTCGTTATAGGTTCGTACTGTTCAGTTGCTGCATCCCACAATGTAGGTTCAGTTAAGCTACCAGTACCAAGGATCGCAATTACACCGTTATCATCAGGTTGTGCGTTAACAGTAATAGCTACAGATACAGGATCAGTCGCGTTTTGAGTTAACTCAATTGAAGCCTGTACAGAACCATTTGGAATGAATACATCGTTGTCCGAATTTGCATCACAAGTATAGTGAACTACAAGTGGTGTATTCTCTCTAATAGTACATTCGTTTCCACCAAAAGTAGTCTGTCCTGCGATTGTTGGTCGATCCGAAGATGCAACAAACTGGTTTGGGAACAGGTTCTTTAGGTAGAACATACTTGGAAGAACAACGTTGAAAACAACAGTTGCTTCGTCATATGTACCACTTGGCTGCGTAAACGTTCCAGCCATTGTAGTAATTTCTCGCGTACCCTCTGTTAATGTTGTAACTACACCTTCATCGCTTAAAAAGTGAGCTGGGATTGTAACACCATTAAGTGATACATCCACTTTGCCGCCCATATATGTTTGCATTTTATGACTCCTCTAACTTATTATATTGAACTTCTGCCGAAATAACTCTAACTATTTTATCCTGACCATCAGACCCTACATTTTCAATTCCTGACACTGGTCTAAGCCTCACGTTGTAATACTCTGTTAACGACTCTGGAGGAACTTGCGGAAGCTCACAGACTAATGTATACATCTCTTTTATCTTCTCAAGTACTGCCTCTAGTTTTAACGATCCAGTTATCTTGTTAGCATATCTAGAATATATGTCGAACTGTTGCACTGTTGTATTAAACCTAGAAAGCGGTGCTCCTCTTGAAACGACCCATATACCATCTATTGGCTTACCTGTTGGGTCGATAGGCATTTCTTCCCAAAAGATGTCGGTATTTAGTGTCCCTAATCCTTCTAGTTCTAACCATTTGCATATATGAAGTGTAACCATTAGGCTCGTCCTCTAAAGTATTTACTAGTGTTACCTTTAACAACACTGTCACCGGCCTTTTCAAGATATTCAAGTGTCTGTGGATTCTTCTTGTTTTCAAAGTGCCTGCGTCTTGCGTATGGAACCCTGCTAGATCCAAAAGTAACAGCATAGCCCATTGGTATGGTTTTTATCCTACCGCTGTTCACAAGTGCTCCTGTGTCGGTTGGGGCAAGCATAACAGCTCGCTTGTGTATTTCAGTAACCATTTCTAACATCCCTGCTTTAAGGTTACTAACCTCTTTAGGGATAAAAGAATTCATAGTAGACACAAACTTAGACATTATGACTCCTCCGTAACGAATTCAGACTCTTGCAAGGTAAGCGTGTAGTGTTCCATTACTCCATCGTGATAGTTCATTCCACCGGTTTGACCAACAACTTCGTATTGCTTGTCAAACACTAATATTCCATGGCCGATCAAGCTATTACTAAACTCGGCTAGGAATGTTTCTTCAGGCTTAACATGGAGTGTCGCACTTGATTCTTTCGTCTCAGCGTTCTCACCTCTGACAAAATTACTTCGTAGCTTAAACACGCCAGTTGCTTCTTGGGTTAAAACTATCGTATTACCAGTTATGCCGCCTCGCTGTATCTGTAAGAACGTATATGGTGTTAAATCCATTACGTCAAAGACTGTCATCTAGCAGACCTTGCCATGTAATACGTAAGGAATATCGCACATGCCGTATTTAGATAGAGTCACGGAATATTTATTAGAAAACTCAGTATCAAGGTCAGTGTCAGTGCTAAACGAAATCTGGAAGTCTTCTACGCGCTTGCTAGCTATAGTTGGATCGTAGTTATTCTTCTTAGAGATTGAGGAAAACAACCCCGCTAACACCGCTTGCAAATCAACAGGCATAGAGCTAAAACCCCATGAAGCAGATACTTCTACTTCTTCATCACAATCATTCATCCGCCTATCAAATACTATAGAGTTAAACCAGCTACCAGTTCTCTTATCCCACTGTCGGACGGAGTATTTATCTGATGCGATTACTTCGCCATCAAGCTTTACTTCGTCTATTTCTGTGAAAATGTCAATGAAAACTGTGCTGTATCCTTCTCTAACGTCATATGTTTTAGGATCGTCTTGATCACATAAAGAGGTGCAAAGGATCTGTTCTAGAGATTGGTTAGCAATTTTAAGGTACAAATCGAAATTAGTATCTTCAATAGAGGTTAGGGGCCGACCCAAGAGTGCAGACATTCGTTCTTTATCCATGAGTTTGACCCCTTTCCTAAATTAAGATGTTACTGATGCAATCGCTACAGCTGCCTTGCGAACTGTAAGACCACCACCGGCCCAAACTTCTTGCAAGTATTCTTGCTTGTTAGTCTTCAAAATGAAGTTAGTAAACGATTCGATAGAACTGTCACCAACGGTCTTGTAGTTTGAAAGTGCAACAATGTAAGCATCATTGTCAGTATCTTCATCCATCCAGTCGGGTTGGATAACTGTCGAGAATCCAAGTACTGCACCAAGGTTAGTACCAGGAGCGAATAGGAATCCGCCGTTAGCGTTGTTTTCAAGAAGCAGCTGTGTTAAGTAGCCTTTCTTAGAAATCAAGACTAGTTGGCCATCAGATTCGATTAAGTCGATAGCTAACAATAATGAAGCGTAACGAGATTCGCCAACTTCTGGTGTGTAAGTAGATGCGAATACGTTTCCTGCTGTTGCATCGGCTTTAATAGATACGAAACTGTCAATTTTGAAATCTGACCCTGGAGCACGTCCATCACCAATAACGATTGCTCGTTCAAGTTCCCGAACAATACGTCGTGGCAATTCACCTAATACATATCGTACTAATGCACCAGTACTTCGTTGGTTTTTAACATCTTCTTTGTTAAGAGTGATGTATTTGTAGATGAACTGTGGGCGTAGAACGCGATCAGCAATCGTGATGACTTCTTCGGCCTTGTCAGCTTCTTCTGCACGATTGTAACCCTTAGCACGGCTGTCTTCACCGGTAACAGTGTCCCATGCAGCGCGGAATACGTCAGAACCAGTCTTAGTAACTCGGTTCCAAATCTCGCCACCAGCTTTGAAAGCATCTTCAATTTCTGTAATCAAAGCTTCTGGTAGAAATACTTCTGGGTTGGTAACACCCATTGTTACTTCTAGGTGTTCTTTCCAAGCATTCTTAACATCATCAGATGTGCGACCAGCTTGCTGTTCAAGAACGCGAGCAAACGCTTCCATTGACGCAGAAGTCTTTAGATAATCTTTTACGGTTACTTTTGCTTCTATAGTAGCTTGGTTGCTAGGAGCAAGTACTTGGTCCTTAGCAATTTCTAATTGTTTGTCCATTTTAGTTCCTTTTTCAGTTGAATTAGTTATTTCTATTGTAGGTTCAACTACTTCTACGGGTGTATCTACAGTTTTGGTTTCGACTGTTTCTTCTGTAGTTTTGGTTTCTGCTTCATCTGCGGGCGCAGGTTGATCAGATTTGTCCACTTCAACAGGTTCAACCACATCTTTACCTTCTTTCTCGCTAGTAGTTACTTTTTCCGCAAAGCTAATCAATGACTGCTTTGTGGCTTCCATACTGTAAGCGAAGTTTCCATTAAGAGCGTTTTGGATTGTTTCCTTAAGACTTGTTTTCTCGGTTTTTGGAACCTCGTCTGCAAATCCTAATTCGACAGCTTCATCAGCACTCATCCATGTTTCTGCTTCTAGCATTTCTGCGATCTTCTCGACAGAAAGGCCAGTGCGTTCTGTATAGATTGGAATTATTGATTCTTCAATCTTTATCAGGATCGCCTTAGCTTTATCAAGGTCATCTACATTACCAGCTGCAAACACGGATGGTCGATGAATCATCATCAAACTTCCAGGTGACATAATCACCTTGTTACCAGCCATGGCAATAATAGATGCGATTGATGCGGCTAAGCCATCAACACGAATAGTAACTTCAGCGTCCAATTCCCTTAGAGCGTTATATATCTCAAGACCTGCAAATACGTCACCACCACCGCTGTTTAGAACAACAGTAAGCTTTTCGTTGGTGTGTTTCTTTAATTCCTCACGGAATTCTTGAGGTGTAACCTCGTCACCCCACCATGATTCGCTTGCAATAGGCCCAGAGAGAATAAGCTCTGTTCCATTACTCTCTACAGAGTCTTGGAATTTCCAGAATTTATTCATGAATTACCTTTACTTGTTAAAGATTAGACTTCTGTCAGCTTCCTTTATGGAATTTGCATCCATGTGTCTACTGTTATTATAGCAACTGATAAAGTAGCCAGTCTACCGATATCATCAATCTGCTAATATGTCGAGGCGTAAGGCCCAACACCTGTAGCATAAGTAGATCCTGGAGTGATTGATGGCAATGTTCCAAATGTCCCAGTGGTAGAACCAACCACGAATTTTTCACCAGCATTGCTAAACGTCTGGAATTTAGCTGTAGTAGTACTAAGCTGAATAGCTATAAAGTAAAGACCAGGTCCAACGACTACAACAGGTGCAGTCAAATCAATACTCTGTTTCACGCTAGACCCACTCACGGCTGTACCAGCTAACGCCGTACTGCGAAGTAATACGCCTGCCGAGTTATATAGACCTAGGATAACGTTTCCTGCACCATTTGTAGCACCAGTAGTGTACGTTAGACCAGTTACGGTTATATTAGTGGGTATAAAGATCGCTGCCCAATATATAGTTCCTGCTACGGCGACAGTGCTAGTTCCAGAAGTTGTGTTAAGCGCGTTTAATCCAGGTCCAGTGCCAAATGTAGTAAAGCCCACTACAGACGGTGCTACACCGCCTGACGGGGTAATTACTCCTGAACTAGTTAGAGATTCTGTACCGACAGTACCCGTAAAGCTGGGGGAGTCCAGGGGTGCAAAACCATCGGTTACGCTAGACCACGTATTTGTAGCGGTTGCTAAATATATCTTCTGATTCATCGTAGAAGGAGTATCTGTTCTAAAGTAAACACTACCTGCTGGAGAGCTCGCTATATCTGGTGCGCCAGAACCGCTAAATACGTTGGAACCGGACATAATCCGTAGGCCTTGAGGGAAATGAATAATCGGTATAGTAACGTCTTGCAAGACCTGCATGTAAGTTAGAGTCGTTGTACCATCAAAAGAGTTTAAGCCATAACGCTGGTTAGTGATTCGTAACCAATCAAATGCTGGATGAGTAGGGTCAAGCATACCATTTGTAATACGTTCTGCTGGGCCGTTGGGTGGGGCAGTATTAATAGCGCCTGCCAGAGTTACCTTCTCTATTATTGTATGTATAGGTTTGGTGGCTTGCGTTGTATGGGTTAAACCATAACCGTTAGCTCCACCAGCGAACTTAAACACACCATTATGACCTGCTCCTATTATTTGTGCCGGAAAGTTAGCACTATATAGAAAATCCAGTAAGCCAACAGCATCAAAAGTAGAGGTATCGTCTATATCAATTGATGTAGCCCCTGTGCCGCTTGCTTCGCCGCGTATTGCGGTCTGGCCAGAATTAAACGCACTGCTGTTCTGAATCCTAATAGAGATCGGTGCTACTGTATTAGCACCGTTGACTCCAGTAATATTGAATTGAAGTCCTACAGAGCTGTGGTAGAATTGCACACCTTTTTGAATCATTAGGCCTATTTGGGCATTAGCACCAGCAGCTACTGCACGGGCGTTAATACTTACACCAACCCATGTGTGATACATTACAGAGTTATCAGCATTAGTGGCAGTATTGCCATATCCTCCGTAGCCTACTTGGTCAGTCCTATAATCGTTGATGCCGGAAGGTTGGCCAGCAATCAGTCTGTCTAGCAAAATTCCGTAGGTATTGTTGTCTGTTGCAACCTGTTTAAGTTGCAGCCGTTCCACAAATCCGCCAGGGTTTGAACCGTCTGGTAACTCTTTGTTGAATACCCATATACCAACACCTCTGACTCCGGTAAATCCGTTGGCAAAGACATTCTGGATCTGGGCAAAAACAACATCCTGAACTTTAATGCCAGCCGTATCAGTTCCAGGTGATCCACTTGGCCGAATCGTGAACCCCATCAATCCAGTGTTCGGGTAATTCGTACTTGAATATGGCACGGCTTCTGGGGAGACACCTGTATACAAAATACCTGGGGCATTTACTGCATTCTCAATAATTGTTCGATTGGCTCCCTTACCTATTAGGGATTGTAGTCTGGTCATGACTACGGCTGAGTTTAGTGTAAAAGTACCTTGACCAACGTAGATTGTACCAGGAGTATTTAAAGACACGGATTGTAAGGTGTCGAGAGCATGTTCAATGGTTGCAAAGGCATTACCCCAGCTTCTACCACTATTGCTATCGTCACCACCGTTAGCAGGTGTCTCTACATAGTAGCTATTGGCTGCGCCATCAGCTACAGTTCCTAAGTCAGTCTGTAGGGCGTCAATAGCCCGTTGGTCAGTAAAGTAGAGGTTGTTGGATCCTTCTTGTAGATCGTCTGTGCTAGCGCTACTCAATACTCCGGTAATTGATAATGGTTCCCACTGCATAGAGTCACCAGCAAATGAAAGAATATCCTCTGGAGTCGGATTACCCTGTACATCATCAAGATCATTTAACTCTAGAACAACTACGCCAGTCTGCCCATTAACAGAATCTACTGCACCACCACCGGAAGCATTCACTATCGGGTTAGCTGGATCTGTGTCATCTACAGTTACGTTAGTACCCGCAACAACAGACATGACTCCTGTGTCTATTGCAGTTATCACGTTATCAGTGTAAGTGTTAGCATCAGTGAGTGCTTGAGCCGCACTACCGGCAGGGTCAGCACCGACATCTGTAGAATCTAATACTACTACACCTTGTTCACCATTAACTGACGTAACAAGGTTAGAGCCTGGGTCACCAGGATCACCTTTTGGCCCACGTCGACCTGTTTGCCGTAAAACTATATTGTTAGCAGTCTTCTTAAGAACAAATTTCTTATCACTCAAACGCAGTCGTATATTGTACATTAGCTGCCCTCTGGTAAAGATTCACAGATTTCCAAAATAGGTAGATCACAATCGCCATCACAGTCATCAGAGTTTGGATAGATATCTGGTGAACCAGTGGCGAAGTTTTCGTTTATCTGGTATTGGTATTCGCCTACAACATCTGTGTCTGGGCTACCAATCTCAAAATATGCCAAACCATCGGCATCATAGTTTACAGTCTCATTTATTATCACACCGCCAAGTTGAGCTATAAAAGTAGCACTTATGGCTTCTGCATCAGCACGAGTAATAGTAAAGGTTAACCTTCCGCCCTGTCTTACTTGCATTTTGTTCACTTCTTCTCCTTATGATCGTGTCCATTAAGTATTAAGTCAGACATGAAAGTTATAGTATATGTTTCTAGCTTTTTGCATTTGCTGTTCGAGCATTTTATATCAAGACTAACGCTTTTATTAGTAGAACCTAGGTATCGTGAGCAGTGTTTACACTTTATATCAAACTTCATTCCGTCCTCCTATAGACTAGCACTCCACGTCCATTCGGATGTACATCCCATCCTTCGTTGCTTACCCAATCGTTGACTAGAATTCCACCGTCAACCCCTGTTATACTTGCGCCCTCACCAATAATTGGATTGCCTAGAGCGAACCACTGATTTTCTAAAGCCTTGCACCATTCGCACTCCGCACCAGATGGGTGACTAAGGTTCTTCTCAAACTCTACTCCTGTTTCGGATGTAATAGATTTCATTCCCTCAATGCTAGCCATGCCCTGTGAACGATTTAACTCTGTTCTTGCAAGGCGTTTTACTCTGTATTCGTCAATGTTTACTATATCCTTAAGTGCTTTTTCAGTTTCCTGTCGTGTCAATCCTAGCTCATTAGAACGCGCTATAACCTCACGAATTGATTTAGCAGTGTCTTCACCATAAGTTGTGGCAACACGGTTCAGGTAAGACCTGTAATCATCTCTTGCGGTATCTGTAAGCATATATCCTTGCAGGTCAGATAGTTTAGATCCTGCTAATGTTGCACCGGCGGCGTATTGTTCTTCCCCATTTGCTATTAGTATAGCGACAATCACAGCGAACATTGATTCGGTGAATATTTCCTTTTCTGCATCAGTAGGATCTGGTTCCACTTGCATCTTTACGGAGTCTTCGGTTGATTCAGAATATTCAGATACGGCACGATCAACCTGTGATTGTAAGTACTTCTTTGCGGCTGCTTCAAGCTTTTGTTCATCTGTAAGTTCAGCTTTCGGATTTGTGTGCTTCACTTCACCCTTATTTAAAGGACTAACTCCATCAATCTCAACAGGGTCTGGTGCGCCGTCAACTTCATCACCTTCATCAACGTCAGGCTTATCATTCTCAATTTTAGGCTTGGAATTATCGGTCTTTAGAAGCTTATAGCTCTCTGATAATTTAAAGGCATCAACAATAGAATCCAGGCTATAACCGGCGTCAGTCATTTTAACAATTACATCTGATTCGACTCGCTTCGTGTCGGCTCTAACTTTATCCTGGTCGGATATAGCCGGTATTTCATATTTGTAGGTTATTGCAACACCAAGGCCACCAGTTATGCGGTTAAGCTCATGGGTTATTTGTGTGTAGTTTCTAAGCGCCAATGGGTCGACAGCACGTTTAGCAAAGCCATTTTCAGAAACTTCTGCGTTACTATACTTAGCGCTGCTATCTACGCCCTTAACGATCGATGACACACCATAAGCTTCGGACAGCCGGTTGTCTACATGCTTTAGTAAAGGTTCAAAGTCTATATCTCGATTACTTTGTGCAAAAGGAATCCACTCAACCTTGGCATCAGCCGGTTTACCATCAGCTGCAATTGGCCTAGGTACATAAGAGACATTGTTATTATTGCCAGCACCTCGATGCTTATCTTGCATTGTTTTCTTAGTGTCTTCAAAGTCTGTATTACTGGCGGCAGTAATAACAAACATTCCGGCAGGAATAGCACCATTCTCAAAGAATCCTTTTTGAAAGTCAGCTATATAACTATCTAGTGTTGCCCAGCGCTTAGATGCCATTGTAGGTGAGTAACCAGCGTAAAGATCGTAAGGTGTAACACCTCCAGGCAGTGCGATAACCTCGTCCTCTGTGAACGTCTGTGAGCCTATAGAATAATGTATCTTTTTGTCAATTATAGATATCGAGGGGTGTTCAAGAAAAGTATAACCAGCAATATTCTTGCCTTGGATACCAAAGTCTCCACCAGGTTTCGCTACTCCACCCTCATTGCGCCACACAAGAATGTATGTCATAGGTAGAGCTAAAGTAGATACAGCCACTTTCTCGGCGAACATAACCGAGCTATCTTTTTTGTTCGGGTGATATAGCGCGTCTAGTGCAGGGTGGCTAACTGGTTTTCCATTTGCATCAATAGCAAATGGACGTATTTTCATGTACTCGTTAGAAATAGCCCTGATGTTAGGGTAGACACTAGCATATTCATCGCAGTTGAATTGATTGTAAAGGCCATAAGGATTAACCTGGCTAAAGCTAGGTGCTCCAACAAGATTAGTGCTCATCCTTGCCCTGATTTTCTTATAAAACTTGATTAATGGGTTCAAAGTAAAAGTCCTTAGATATATAGTTATAGTGTATCAGTTGATGAGGTTGTTAGGATACCTTCCAAGTATAATCAGTCTTTGGCTTAATGAATCGGGTGTACCCATATCTCAATGAATCTACACCATCGTCAGCCTCTTTTACCGGCTCATCTGTTTCATTACCAGTAGCATTTATCTTCCACGAATAAACCTCAAGCTCATCGACCAAGTTAGTACAACTTTCGTTAATTGTCAGCGCACCACTATGGAAACCTGATTTAACTTGGTTTATTCCAGCTGTCACAGACCCCCTACCTTTGACTGCGGGTTCAACAGTGAACGGTAAACCTTTGTTTAAGTTGATAATTGCGATAGGATCTTCACTGTCACCAACTGCCATAGATATCGTTTTGTCGCCAATTAGTTCTTTTATAGATGTGAGGCGCTGTTCATCGTCTAGTTTCCTTTTATAAAGCTCTCTATAGACATGGACGCTATCATCAGAACCTATAGCATATAAATAGGCCGCCAATGGGTGATTATATCCAAAGTCGATTGACAGTCCCCATGATACAGGTTCAAAGGGAATTTCTTTAAGCGTGTCGTCACGCTTGAATTCAGTATAAATCCTACCTTGTAAGTCAGTGAATTCAGCTAAATACTGTTGCGCGAATACCGATGGTGATATATCTTTGCGCTTCTGATCTAAGTCAGCCTTTACATTAGGTATCGATTCGTTGTCGTAGCTAGTGAAGTGAAAGTCTTCCCAGTCAGCTTTTCCTTTAGAATCGTCTATGAGTTGTTTAAATTGGCCCTTACCTCTAGGCATAGATGTTATCCAGGCTTCGCCGTGATAATCGAGTAGCGTAGGCTCTATAACGTCATCCCAAGCCTTTTTGAAGTTCTTTGGTACTGCTGCTTCATCACAGTAAACCTTGTGGTATTTCTTACCAAGCATATTATCTATTGAGTCCCAGGAATAAAGTTTTATTCTAGAACCGTTGTGTAGCCTGATAAGCAGCTCTTGTGAGTTCTTGTATTGGATAAGCCCTTTTGCCTCTTTAAGATAGTCTTCCCATACAACATCTTTAGCATGGCCATAGGTTAGACCGATATAGGCTAGTGATAAATTCGGGTATTTTAAAGCCAAACTAAGAGAATCAATAATTACAAAATAAGTCTTGCCCGTTCGTCTACCGCATCTTAGTATCTTGAATCTAGCTGGACTGTTGGCTACTGTCCTCTGCCAGCTCATCAACTTCGGCAGTATTATTGTTGACCCTGAATCCTGGTTCTCTTCCATAAGTTCCCTCTATAATCACAGTTGGCAACTTTTCGCCCAAGCTTGTTAAGTCTATACTTTCTGTAGGCTTACCGAATGATCTATTAAGTAGACTATCAAGTGCCTTATTGTCAGCGGCTTTTGTAGTCATAAAGTAATATTCTTCGTCAGTGTTTTCAAGTGTCTCATCAAGGTACTGCATTATGAGTTCTGGATCAGTTACTATCGAAGTCTCTCTCCTCTGTTTTGACCCTTTACCGATAGTTCTAACTACCATTAGATATTTCTCACCAATAGCTAAGTCTAGTTGTGAGTTAAACAGCTTATGTGCATTCTTATTAACCCTTGAAATAAAGGCTTCTTTAGTTTTCCTCATTTCAGCTGTGGCCTTATTTACAGACCCAGCTTTTCTACCGTTATTTGCTCTACCGTCAGCCATATGTACTTGCAATAATTAAGTTTGATTGTCTAATTAGTTATTTTATATTATGTTGTAATTATATCACTTTATTATAATATTATTGTTTCAGTCATATCCTCTATTAACTTAGAAAATAAACCATCAGGACAATTACCACTAGTCACTCCATCACTTAAGTAGTAAAACCTATTATGCGTTTTACAATACCCTTCAAGCAAAGTTGCCTGGTCATTAGTCCACTCACTTACTCCTGTGACTTTGTGACCTTTGAAGGTTATGTCTTGGAAATGTTTAATTGTCATGTCTGAAGTACCGCTTTTTAGTTACCATACTGACTCCTAAACAAAAACCTAGGCACATCGCTAAATAAGCCTAGGTTGCTATTTATGAATTTTAGCGATGTTCTCATGTATCTATTATAGCTCATTCCAGTAATATCTAACTATCCCACGTTCCATAAGAGCTTTCTGTTTGTTAGCTTCTTTCTTAATAGACTTCAATCGGACTCTAGCATGGCTGTCTGGTCGTCTGAGGTAAGTTGTAGTTGGTTTATCACCTTTAACGAACCTAGCACCGTTTAGTACACAGTTTAGTAGGAAATCGTAGTTAGGTAGCTCAGTGTTCTTATAGGGTGACTTTTCCCATAGCCATCTTTTGAAAGGTGAATGAGGTATAACAAAACCTGCGCCTTTACCTATTTGCTTATATCTAGCCATTTCCAAGGGGAGAGGTGATCTATGAAACTGTTGTTTTAATCCCAGTCCGATTGTGTACCATTGGGCACATATATAATCAGCGTCCTGTTCCTTTAAAATACTATTGAACGTTTTAATTGCATCCTGTTCGGGCTTGTCATCTATAGAGACGAAAAATGTCCACTCTGATGTTGTGTGTTTAATAGCTATATTACGGAGTTTCCCAAATGTAGGTATGCCGTCATACTCAACTATTTTTACTCCAGGATAAATACATTTCAATAGTGCAGGGTCTTGGCAACCATGATCTTTTCCTAGGACTACTACTACCTCATCAGGTTTTGGGTTCATAGAGACGGCGAAAGCTAGGAACTGTCCTACAAAACGACCGTATCCCGAAAACGCTATGCTAACTAATGATACTTTCATTTAACTGCCTTATCTAGCCGTCTTAAATCGTGACGTGCTTGATTATGTTTATCTGTAACTGGATCTGTGGATAATGATCCTTGGTGTTTATCGTACTGAACACAGAAATTAGTAGACTTACTGAACGATGCTCCCGCTAAGTACAGCCTGCGAATATATTCGTAAATGTAGAAATCTTGTGATGGAATAGGTACTGCATCATGCGTAGACTTACTAATCATGAAATTGCTTCTTATGGTGTTGAACTCGGTACGTTCTTCTCCTGGCAACCAGTACGTTTTGTCCTGACCTGATTCTACCCAACCAAGTCCTACAAAATCATCAAATATATCCGGTTTCATTAATAACTGATCATCTATATCAAGATTTATTACATATGGATATTTAGCAGCATTAATAGCCCGTTCGCGCATTTCTCCCATATTAGATCCATGACTCTCTATTATAATGTCGTCAGATAGAAGTTTATGATTCTGTATGAAATCGTCGATATAACGCTCATACCCGTTGAAAGCAACTGATACTATGCTGAACACAGATAGTACCCAAGTACCTTTCCAGTTTTATAATCAACTTTATATTCTTTGAGGAACTCTAGCATTTCTTTGTGATGCCAATGGTCAACATGAGTTTCAAACCAGTTTCCCTCCCAAGGGCCTTGAGGCAAATGTTTAAGAGGCACAGATATTATTAAGTTTTTGTATCGCCTAAGCATTTCGGTTATCAAAGCTTTGGATTCAGATTTAGTCATGTGTTCTAGAACATCACCCATGATTACTAAGTCTGGTTTAATTTTTAGAGCATCAAGATTTACGTAGCGAGCATCTGCAACTATTAGTTGATCGTAGAGTTTATCTAGATCGAACTGTTTTATATACGGAGCCCATGCTTCTACGCCGATCCAATACTCACCAGGACTCTTACACAAAGAAGCATACGTTCCTTGGCCTGGGCCAATGTCTAATACAACTTTTGGCTTAATGACGTCATGCCAATTCTTTGCAATATCTTTATTTTCTTTGCTAGATTTTGGCATTAGGATACAATCACGCTTTCTATTAATCTTCTAGTTTTTACAATTATTTCTTTGTGAGGATAACCAATACATATAGCTCCACAGAATAGTGCATTTTCCCAGTCGTTAGGTTTGAACCTTTTATAGAAATATTCACGATCTGCTTGTCGTATTTGTGGATTTATAAATGCAGTATGAAGACCTAGTGAAGTCGCGGCTAACATAGCTGTCTGTGCAATAACACCAGCGTCCAGGTAGGAATTATAGTTTACCTCGTCACCGTTATCACCACCTTTGTAAGCTTCTTGATTTGCGAATAGCATCAGTACAGTAGGCGCTCTATATACCCAACCGATTCCCCCGACTAAAAAACCATTCAATAAAGCTTTATCGTCCCTATCCTGAATAATCTTAACCCTCGTCCCGAACCGGTCACAGCTAGATGGACAGTGCCTAAGACTGTCGAGTAGGGTACTTAATAACTCAGGTTCAACCTGTTTATCATCGAATCTTCTATTAGAATGGCGCTCTTTCATTAAAGCTATAAGTTCATCACGCTTGCCACCTGGATGTGTTTGGTGAGCAAGGTAGCGAGACTGAAATTCGTCTTGCTTAACATCCTTTATTTCTGCTCCAGTGCTACCTTTCATATA
>WUUC01099459.1_pt1 | contig 35037 bp, 29 predicted proteins | sample 6278441 | NCBI WGS metagenome assembly WUUC01 (sample SAMN13675441, study PRJNA597444) | soil metagenome | isolation source: soil | place: USA: Washington | collected 2017-10
AACACCGGCTTTGAACAGGTTCTCGTATACTTCAGTGCGGGCATTGAAACCATAATCGCCTTTACCTTCCTTGATCTTTTGAACCACGATAGAACCATCAATACCTGCATTAGCAGTCAGTATACGGATAGGCTCTTCCAGTGCACGGCGTACAATAGCCATACCTGTTTGCTCATCAGCGATCTGGCCTCTTACTTTGGCGTCCAGGCTTTCGATAGCGCGGATATAAGCAACACCACCACCCGGAACGATACCTTCTTCAACCGCAGCTCTTGTTGCATGTAATGCATCGTCAACACGGTCTTTCTTTTCTTTCATTTCCATTTCAGTAGCAGCACCGATATACAATACGGCTACACCACCGGCCAGCTTAGCTAAACGCTCCTGCAATTTTTCTTTATCATAGTCAGAAGTAGTGTTTTCTACCTGGGCTTTGATTTGATTCACTCTTGCAGTGATATCTTTTTTATTGCCTTTTCCGCCAACGATAGTCGTATTGTCTTTATCAATTGTTACGGATGAAGCCTGGCCCAAAGAAGTAAGATCTGCACCTTCTAATTTATGACCCAGTTCTTCACTGATAACAGTTCCTGCAGTCAGGATAGCGATATCAGTCAGCATTTCTTTACGGCGGTCACCAAAGCCCGGAGCTTTTACCGCAGCGACTTTAATAGTACCACGTAATTTATTTACAACCAGTGTTGCCAATGCTTCACCTTCCAGGTCTTCAGCTATGATCAATAATGGACGGCCGCTTTGAGCTACTTTCTCCAGGATATGAAGAATGTCTTTCATCGCAGAGATCTTCTTATCATAGATAAGGATATAAGGGTTCTGCAATTCAGCTTCCATCTTTTCGCTGTTAGTAACGAAGTACGGAGATACATAGCCACGGTCAAATTGCATACCTTCTACTACATCAACTGTAGTATCAGTTCCTTTGGCTTCTTCAACAGTGATCACACCTTCCTTACCAACTTTTGCAAACGCTTCAGCTATTAGCTTTCCGATCGTTTCATCGTTGTTGGCAGAGATAGAAGCTACCTGCTGAATTTTCTTGCTGTCATTACCAACAGTCTGGCTTTGTGCTCTCAGGTTTTCAACAACAAGGCTTACCGCTTTGTCGATACCACGTTTCAGATCCATCGGGTTAGCACCTGCAGCTACCATTTTCAGCCCTTCGCTGATGATTGATTGAGCCAATACAGTAGCAGTAGTAGTACCATCACCAGCAATGTCTGCAGTTTTGGAAGCTACTTCTTTTACCATTTGAGCACCCATGTTCTCAATAGGATCTTCCAGTTCTATTTCTTTCGCCACCGTTACACCATCTTTAGTAACCTGCGGTGCACCGAATTTTTTTTCTATAACTACATTGCGACCTTTAGGGCCTAATGTAACTTTCACAGCGTTGGCCAATGTATCAACGCCTTTTTTCATTCTATTTCTTGCTTCAATATCGAAGAAGATTTGCTTTGCCATTTGTATAAGTTTAAAAGTTTAAAAGTTTAATGTTGTGAGGCCGGCAACTGTGCTGTCCCATGTATAGTCGAAGGATTAAGCTTTCGATGCGTCCCTCCCGATAATTATCGGGACTTCACTTCTGTAATTCTACTGAGCTTTTTATACACCCCATTTGGGGATTGGGGGCTTATACTATTGCCAGTATATCCGACTCTCTCATGATCAGGTATTCCTGTCCTTCGATCTGGATCTCTGTTCCAGCGTATTTACCATAAAGCACGGTGTCACCGGTTTTGACAGTAACAGGCTCATCTTTTTTACCAGGACCTGCTGCTATTACAACACCACGCTGAGGTTTTTCTTTTGCGGTATCGGGGATAATGATACCACCGGCAGTTTTCTCTTCGGCTGCTGCCGCTTTTACGATAACCCTGTCATGCAACGGGGTAACGTTTACTTTCTTGGCCATAATTGTATTGATTTTTGTTTTTTGAATTGACGCCCCATCCGGCAAATCACCGGATTTCTTGAGGGACGGCAAAGGTAGCCTAATAATGATGCCATCAGTTCAGATTGTGAAAAAATTGCAGTTTATGACAAATACCAGGTCGTTTTTGAATGGTCTGGCAGAAAAAAATGATTTGCTTCTGTGCCAATTTTTCATTTTTTGGTTCCGGTCATCACGGTTGGATTGAAACAACCGGTTATCGGTTCATTCGTGCCTTATTCGTACTAGGTCCGATAATTACCGGACTTAGTACGAACCAAATACCTGTAAAAGATTGGCAGGTCCCTTCCTGCTTCCAGGAACGCCGCCAAAAAAAACACTGAAATAATCGCATCATCGAAAACTAATTGATACAGGTTTACCGTTTAAAGTATGCCAATTAATATATATTATTGTGGCTGGTGCGGGAGAAATGTCAGAAACGGCAGCTTTTCAGCATTTTAACAAGAACCAATATCTATCTAAAAACCGCTTATGAGTAAATCCTTTTTACTAATCCTATGTATTGCCCTTTTTTTCTCTCCGGACATAAAAGCCCAGGCGCCCTGCGCATTTGATGAAAAACATGACAAACTTCTCAGTGAAAACCCGGCTTTTGCACAACAAATCGAACAAAACAATCTGACCATCCGGAAATTGGTTGAGGCACGCAAGGCCATGAAGCCCGGTGCGGCCAGGCCAATGGCAGTGGTAACAATACCTGTGGTAGTGCATGTAATGCATACCGGTGGCGCAGTCGGCAGCATTTACAATCCATCCGATGCACAGATCATAGGGGCTATCAATTACCTGAACCAGGTGTATGCCGGTACGTATCCCGGCATGGCCGCTCCCGTTGAAGGAGGTGGTATAGTGGATATGGAAATACAATTTGCTCTTGCGCAGCGAACCCCTTCCTGCGGCGCTACCAATGGCATCAACCGGGTAGATGCCTCTTCACTGCCCAACTATGTAGCCAATGGAGTAAATGTTGATAATGCGGACGGCACGCCTGAGTTGACATTAAAAAATTTTTCCCGGTGGAATACGTCCGACTACTATAATATCTGGATCGTAAATAAATTGGATGGGGCTGATGGCACCGTTGGTCAGTTCATTGCCGGTTTTGCTTATTTTCCCGGCGCCTCTTCCGCTCTTGATGGTACTATTATGCTGGCCACGCAAATGGAGAGTGGCGAAAAAACATTACCGCATGAAATAGGACATGCACTAAGCCTTCACCACCCTTTTCGAGGTTCGGATGACAACACCGAATGCCCGCTGAACACGGATTGCTCTGTGAATGGTGACCTTGTATGCGATACCGATCCTGTTTACAATAATTATAATTCGGGAACCGGTGTTTACAGTTTTTCCTGCCGCTCTTCTTCGTCCGATAATATTTGTACACCTATCCCTTACAATAAGTATAGCATTAATACCGAAAGCAATTTCATGAGCTATACAAACTGCTTTACCCTTTTTACAAACGATCAAAAAGCAAGGGCTCAGGCTGCAATGGCGCTTTCGTCAAGAGCCAGTCTTATCGATCCCGGCAATCTTGCATTGATACCTTGTGGCACCACAGTTAATTTTAGCCAGGCTGCGGCCTCCCGTACAGAAGATATTACCGGAACTTTAAGCGGATGCCGGCGCTACCGGGACTATACTTACCAAATGGCTATTGGTGCAGCACCAACAGCTACGGCCACTGCTACGCTTACCTATAGCGGTAGTTCAGTTAAAGGAATAGATTATGATGTAACAACTAACGGAAACTTTGCCAACCCGGATGATGTACTGACTTTTAACGCAGGTTCAACAGCAGCACAAACCTTTACTATAAGAATATATGATGACGGTGATGTAGAAACAGCAGAGACAATCGTTTTTGATTTTACAGTAAACAATGGAGGCGGCGATGCCAGCGAGGGCACAACTACTCCAACGTTCACCCTTACGCTTTCCGATAATGACCTTGCACCTGTTGGAGCTTCCTCGGGTACCTATATTATCGGTGTTAATTCTGCGACAATCAATCAAACACCTTTTGATGCGCGACAACAAAGCCAGCGGGCGCAGTTTATCTACAGGGCTGATGAATTAACAACCGCCGGCATAAATCCTGGCGACATCACCTCTTTTCAATTATTCATACAATCAAAGTTGAGCACAAGACCATTTAGTAATTTTTCTATCAAAATGGCGCACACTGATCTGAATTATTTGATTGATGGCAGCGCTACCGTATTGAACGGACTGGCCACCGTATATTCTTCCGCTTCTTACAGTACCATAGCCGGTTGGAATAACTTCCTATTGTCAACACCATTTACCTGGGATGGAGTTAATAACCTGGCGATAGAGATTTGCCATGATAACACGGTGGCGGATGCGGGTAATGGGGCTGATGTGTTAAGAACATTCGCTGATGGCGGAAGCACGGGCCAAAGGAGCACAGTGTTTCAAAATGGCATAAGTTGCTCCCAGTCATTTAGCGTGTTAAGCTCTTTTCAATTCGGGAGAAAGCCAATGATTCAGCTTGGCAATAATGTTACCGGCACAACAATAGAAACAGTGTCAGGATCTATTGCTTCGATCCATATCAATGCCGGAAACAGCGATTATTTTTATTCCAATAACAACCGGCTGATGATGAGAATAAGTGCTGCAGGTGCATCGCTGGGTTGTGTTGCCACTTCGCTCGATGAAGCGGGTACCGTATGGACTAATTACCAGGGTGGCCAGCGTTCGGCAAAAGTTTTCGCTGCTACACCTGCCACCAATGGCGAAACGACGAACTATACAGCATCGTTTTACTTTACCAATGACGAGCTCGGAGGAAAAAATCCAGCTACATTACGCATAGCGAAAACGTCGGCTTCCTCAGCAGCACTGGCTAATGAAAGCAATACAGTACTTATAACACCGCTGGTAACTACTTTGGGTACGGGTACTACTGTATTCACTGCTTCGTTTACCGGTTTCTCCCATTTCTTCCTGGTTGATGCCGGTGTTATTCTGCCAGTAGCACTAACGGAATTTACCGTCAGATTAGATAATGACGACGACGCAATCCTTCGCTGGATCACGTCCTCTGAATATAATAACCGCGGGTTTGATGTCGAGATCGGCCGCGACGGTACCAATTTCGCTTTGCTGGGAACAGTAGTATCCCAGGGCAATGCAGGCAGCGAACAGTTTTATCATTATGTACATGCAAAACCACAGCCCGGCGTAACATACTATCGCCTGAAGCAAACGGACATCGATGGCAAACACGAATACAGTAAAATCATCTCTTTGGATCTTAACCAAACGGCCGTTAAGCCCTTTGTGTACCCGGTGCCGGCAAAAAATAAGATCACGTTGAACTTTGGTTCACTTATCACAAAAGCCCGGATAGAAGTATTTTCCGCCGATATGAAGACAGTAAAATGTGATAACGTAAACGGCCCTTCGGTTACAAAGGACATTGACATCAGTAACCTTTCAAAAGGAGTTTATTTTATCCGCTATTCAAACGGCTCCACGACGGAGTTGCTGCGATTTATAAAAGAATAACCGGAAACCACATATTCTAAAAATAACCCTGCCGGTAGCGGCAGGGTTATTTTGTTAAATAGAGAACTGTTCGTATGATCGAAATTAAGAAGGCACTGCTTTCACTGCATTGGCGACAATGTTTTCCAGCTCAGAGATATCAAAGGGCTTTTGCAGAAAATAGTCGGCACCGGCTTCGATGGCCAGTTGACTTACATCATTATTAGCGCTAAAAAAAATAACGGGTGTGTTCCGGAATTGCCCGGACTCCTTAATAAGGCGGGTAGCCTTTATTCCCCCTAAATCGGGTATCCAGTTGTCCATCAAAATAACGTCGGGCTGATGTTCTTTCAGATCATCAAGTATCACGGTGCAGGTATCTTTTGTTACCACCTCGAAATTCTTGCTCTGTAGTATCAGCGTACATACATCCAGTAGATCGGTGTCATCGTCATATATCATAACTTTTTTACGCATCAGTTATAAAATTCTGTCAGCTAAAGTAATAATTATTGGGCTTGCGGAAGTGTAAAATAAAAAGTGGAACCTTTGCCTTCTTCGCTTCGGACACCAATTTCGCCCTGGTGACGGCTGATAATCTCAGCGGAAATATAGAGGCCAATACCAAAACCCGAAAAAGGAATGGAAGCATTTGATTTGGCACGATAAAAACGTTCAAATATTTTTTGGTGTTCCTCCGGTTTTATACCAACGCCTTTGTCGGTTATGGAAACCGTAATTTTATTACCGGCTGTTGTTATATCCACAATAACCTTATCCGTGCCAGGGGAATATTTTACTGCATTGTTTAAAAAATTAGTGATCACCTGCGCTATTCTTTCCCTGTCTGCGGTCACATTTACCCTTGAGGATTGTTCGATGATGATCTTGTGATTGACAGCAACCAACTGGGTATCTTCCACAATTTCTTTTACGAGATCGTTGACGCAAAACACTTCCTTGTTCAGTTGCAGTTTGCCTGATTCGATCTTAGAAAGTTTCAAAAAATCATTAACCAGTTTGGTCATCTTGTTTGCCTGTATCTCCAGTTTGACCAGTGCATTTTTCAAAAACTCGTCGTTCGACCCTTTGTAAGAATTAAGCAGCAGCTGCGAATAAGCTTTGATCGACGTAATGGGCGTCCTCAGTTCATGGCTGGCGACTGAAAGAAAATCGTCCTTGCGCTGTGATATTTGTTTTAAATCATCGATATCCGTAGCAGAGCCAATCCATTTGGTTATGTTACCATATTCATCTTCGCTGGGAATAATGCGGCTTAGGTGCCAGCGGTATTCTTTTTTTGTTTTAAGACGGTGTTCCAGAACAAAATTTGATTTGGTGGCAACCGATTCTGCCCATTGCGCCTGTGTAGCAGGAAGGTCATCCGGATGAATTAACCCTTCCCAGTTCCATGTGCCGTCCGGCGATTTTTGCGCACCGACATAGTTCGCCACCCGCTCGTTAAAATGTTGAACACGCCCTTCCGGGTTTGATATCCAAACCAGTTGCGACATTGCATTAGTCAGCTCATGCAGATATCTTTCGCTCCGGCGCAGGGCATCTTCTTCGATTTTGGTGCGGGTAATATCCCTGGCGATTTTCGATGCGCCGATGATATTCCCTTTGGCATCTTTTATTGGAGAGATTGTTAAAGAAATATTGATTAACCCTTTGTTCTTTGTCTGCCTGACCGTATGAAAGTGATCCACCAATTCACCTTTACGGAGTCGGTCTATGATAAATGTTTCTTCGTTGACACGATCTGGCGGCATTAAACGTATAATCGGTTGTCCGATCATTTCTTCCGCGGCATAGCCGAATAGTTTTTCCGCAGCAGGATTCCAGCTTGTTATTATTCCACTAAGCGTTTTACTGATAATTGCATCATCTGAAGAATGGACGATTGCGGCCAGCCATGCAGTATTTTTTTCTGATAATTTCTTATCAGTAATATCAAGCAACATATTTATCGCACCGGCCCTTTGGCCCAGGTCGTCATAAAGCGGCTGCGGAAATGGCAAGATAAAACGTCGCTCGCCGTTGGGTTTTTCCACTATGATCTCCGCATCCTCAACCTTTCTTCCTTCCCTTAGCGCAATGGCCATTGGACATTCGTGAAGGGGAAGCGGAGAACCGTCCGTTTTAAATATTTTCCAGGATCCACACCATTTATCTTTCCCGATCACCGGCACCCTACCCCAAAGTTCTGCTGCCGCCGTGTTATATAACCGGATATAACCATCATTGTCACAGGTATAAACCGCTGCGGGTAAAGCCTGTAAAAGCTGGTGACTTAATAATTTATCAGAAATAATTTGTGCATGCATGAAATCAGAATTTCCCTGCTATTAACATGACGAAAAAACCCGATCGTAAAGAGTAAACAGGAAAGCGGAAAGTTAAGAATTTTTTACAATAACGCTTTACGCTGTTACCAAATGATGATACGAAGTAAATTGCTTTTCAATCGCTAATCTGCTGCGCAAATCCCTTATCTTCGCGGGTTCAAACTAGTTCTTACAGCAATGATCAGCAGACGAAATATCCGGGTAAAAGTGATGCAGACGCTCTATACAATAGAAACAGTGGAGAATTTTTTGAAACCCGGAGAGCCTCAAAGAATATTACAGCAGCATTTTAACCAGACTCGTTCTTTACTGGTATATCTTACCTGGTTTCTTACCCAGGTTGCACGCTATGCTGAAACGCAAGCTCACAAACGTGCCAGCAAACATTTACCGAGTGCTGAAGATCTTAGTGTGAACATTAAAATAGCAGGTAATGAAACTTTGTGGAAAATGCTGGAAGATGCTGCCCTGAAAGAACAATTTGAAAAAGAAAAGCCGCAGCAATATCTCAGGCAGACGCAGGGCGAAAATACAGAGCTGGTACGAAAGATCTATCTTGATCTTGTACAAACGCCGGAGTATAAAACGTACACGGCTACGCAATCAAGAGATAAACAGGAAGAGAAAAAGATCATGGAGTTTATTCTTAATGATATGTTGCTGGCAAACGAAGTGTTTATTTCACATATCGAAGAAAATTTTTCAGGTTGGAATGATGATGGAGAGATGATTGTGCAGTTGCTTGCCGGGTATATTCAAAAACCCGGTTCCCTGAATTTTAAACAATTACTGAGCGCAGACAAAGACCAGTTTGCCAAAAGCCTTTTGCAGACAGTGCTGGATAAGACCGAACACCTGCAAAGCGTCATCACACCAAAACTAAAAAATTGGGACCCGGAACGGATCGCTGTCCTGGATATGTTGCTGATGAAAATGGGGCTGGCGGAATTTCTTTATTTTGAAACCATTCCGCCAAAAGTAACGATCAATGAATATATCGACCTGGCAAAAGAATACAGTACCGTGCAAAGCGGTCAATTTGTGAACGGCATCCTGGATAATATTCACAAAGAGCTGGTACAGGAGGGTAAAATGCAGAAGATCGATTACAAGAAAGCCTGAACGAAGAATCCGGAAGCGGGATACTGGTGCGCAGGCAAAAATCGTCAGGAAGCAATAGAAAGCCACAGCGGAAACTCTTTTTCTCTTTTTCTCCTTTACCTCTTAGCTTTGCCATTCTCAAAATTCTCAAACTATGAAAAGAATAATATTTGTTTTGCTGGCAACCGGTCTTTTCGCCTGCCAGAATGCAGATCAGAATTCGGTGAAAACGCTGACGCAGGCCGAGAAAGATAGTGTGGTAAAAGATCCGGCCAATTTTACGGTTATAGAATGGCTGGATTCTACTTTCCAGGATCTTGGTAAAGTAAAAGAAGGGCAAGTAGTAGAAGTTAGTTACCGTTTTAAAAATGCCGGTACAAAAAACCTTGTGATCGCTGATGTTCGTGCAAGCTGCGGTTGCACTGTTCCCGAGAAACCCGAAAAACCGATAGCACCTGATGAAGAAGGTGTAATCAAGGCAAAATTTGACAGCAAGGGCCGGCCAAAAGGTGAGAACAGGAAAGACGTTTTTGTTACTGCAAATACGCCGGAGAACACAACGCAATTAAGTTTTAAAGTAGAAATAACAGAATAAAAAAAAGAAAAGAATGAATTACACGAATTTATTACAGGCTGCTCCCGCAGGGGGCAGTGGCTTCGGTGGTTTCCAGTTTATATTTTTAGGATTAATGATCCTTGTTTTCTGGATGTTTTTTATCCGGCCACAGGCAAAGAGAGCAAAAAATCAAAAAAAGTTTATCGAAGATCTTCAGAGAGGTGAAAAGATCGTGACCATCGCTGGCATCCATGGCACTATCAATAAAGTAAATGAAGATGGAACGCTTAGCATGGAGATAAGCCCGGGAAGTTATATCAAAATTGAAAAATCTGCGATCAGTATGGACTGGACAGCCGCTCTGAATAAACCCGTAGCAGAGAAAAAATAATAGTCAAATCATAAATATTAAATTCCAAATTCCAATTAACACGTCGTGTTGGAATTTGGAATTTTGCTTTTTTAGAATTTATGCTAAGAGTAGGTCTCACAGGAGGAATTGGCAGTGGCAAAAGCACCGTGGCTAAAATATTTGAAGTGCTCGGTGTGCCGGTTTATTATGCGGATGCTGCCGCTAAACGACTAATGAATGACGATGAAGAAGTCAGAAAGAATATCATCACTTATTTCGGCAAGGAAAGCTATACCAATGACCAGTTGAACCGTTCCTACATAGCTTCGGAAGTTTTCAATAACAAAGAAAAACTTGAACTACTAAACTCCCTCACCCACCCCGCCACTATCCGTGACGCTAATGTGTGGATGCAGCAGCAAACTTCATCGTATACCATTAAGGAAGCCGCTTTAATATTTGAAAGCGGATCTGCAGAATACCTGGATCATGTTATTGGCGTATCTACTCCTGCGCCGCTCCGGATACAACGTGTCATGCAGCGGGATAAAATAACCCGGGAAGAAGTATTGCAACGAATGAACCGGCAGATCAATGAAGATATCAAAATGAAACTTTGCGACACCGTGCTATTCAATGATGAGCAGCAATTGCTGGTGCCACAGGTTTTGAAACTGCATGAAACATTATTGGCTCTTTGCCGTTAAAAACTTTATGCTGCAAAACAAAAGAATCCTTTCCGAAGCAACTCATAGTAGTGAATCACATGATTAATGCCAGCTCTTTGCTTTGGTTTTCACCATTACAAATCATTTCAGTTTCGCCAGGGCATCTTTGATTCTCATCCATGCTTTTTCAATATTGGGCATGCTGTTGGCAAAAGAAAAACGTACGCATTTAGGTTCACCGAAAGCGTCACCCATTACGGATGAAACATGCGCAGTATTGAGCAGGTACATGGAAAAATCCGCTGCATTTTTTATGGTCGTATCACCGTCTTTTTTTCCATAATAGGAACTTACATCCGGAAAAATATAGAAAGCTCCTTCTGGCTCGGAGCAGATAAAGCCCGGTATATCGTTTACCAATTCCATTACTCTTGCTCTTCTTCTTGTGAACTCTTTTGTCATTTCAAAAGAAGGTTTCAAATCGGTTGTAAGTGCAACCACCGCCGCTTTTTGTGTAATAGAACAGGTGGCACTTGTAAACTGACCCTGTATTTTTTCACAAGCTTTTGCTATTTCTTCGTTGGCTGCTATGTAGCCCAGTCGCCACCCGGTCATAGCAAATCCTTTGCTTAAACCGTTTACTAAAATGGTTCGCTCTTTCAGCTCAGCGAACTGTGCAATACTTTCATGCTTACCTACAAAATTGATGTACTCATAAATTTCATCAGCAAGAATATAAACATGCGGATGCTTTCTGAACACTTCTGCCAACCCTTCAAGTTCCTCTTTACTGTACACTGCACCGGAAGGATTGCAGGGTGAAGAAAACATAAAAACTTTCGTCTTACCTGTAATAGCCGCTTCTAACTCAGCCGGGGTAATTTTAAATCCACTTTCCAGTGAAGTGCGCACTTCTACTACTTTACCACGGGCAATTTTTACCAACTCCGAATACGTAACCCAGTAAGGCGTAGGTATGATCACTTCTTCGTCATCATCTACGAGTGCGAGGATCACGTTCGCCAGGCTTTGCTTTGCGCCAGTAGAACTAACGATGTTCGCAGGTTTGTAATCAAGGTTGTTATCCCTCTTCAATTTGGCGCAGATAGCTTCACGCAGGTCCAAAAAACCGGGAACCGGCGTATAGTGACTCCAGTTATCATTGATGGCTTTTATAGCCGCATCCTTGATATGCTGCGGCGTATCGAAGTCAGGTTCGCCGAGGCTAAGATCAATCACATCTACACCTTTGGCCCGGAGCTCACGGCCAAGCTTTGCCATTTTCAATGTTTCCGGTTCACTGAAACGATCTAAGAGAGAAGATAACTGCATGTCTGATATTTATAAATGTAAAAATGAATAATTGAATTTCATTCATGGCAAGCGGTTGCAAATTTATGGATTTGAATGAATCAAAACTCTATCGGACAACGCCTTGTTCAAAAACGAGCGATCGGTTGAAAAGGATCAGGATTGCTTTGAACCAAACAAGTAAACTACTTCAACCGGACCCGTAAGATTTGCAACCAGGTGCGGAAAAAAGGACAGTTGCCTCACCTTACTTTCGCTCAACTAACAGCTATTTTTTAGTCGCGTAAAATAATTTCTTTTCATTAGCGTTCTAAATTGTTCTGAATCAAGCAAATTGACACAAAAAAGACTCCCATCGCCACTTTCAAGATATGACTGAAAGCCCTATCTTTGCCGTCCTTAAAAACTTAGTGTAATAGTCTTGCCGTTGCTTGACCTATCAGTAAGAAAGACTTAAAATGTAAATACCCAAAACGTATGCAACTCAAAGGTTTGGTTCGATTCTTTACTATTCTCCTGATCATTTACTCCATCTACCAGCTTTCGTTTACCTGGTTTGTGCGTAATCATGAAAAAAAGATGGAAGCCCGTGCTGCCAGTTTTACTAAAGTGAATTATCCAGGTGCTGCTGAAAAATTTCCCGGCAATAAAGATTCACAGGCCGTTTACCAGGAATTTCTTGACAAGGTGCAAAGTGATCGTTTAAAAAGATTGCTTGACAGCACGAAGGATGTTACTGTCACTTATGGCCCTACCGGTGCAATGAGTTATCAAAAAGCAAAAGAACAGGAACTGAATCTTGGTCTTGACCTGCAAGGCGGGATGAACGTAACACTCGAGGTAGAAATGACGGGTTTATTAAAAACGCTTGCCAATAACTCCAAAGATCCCAATTTCCTGAAAGCATTAGACAATGCGAATAAGCGCAAAGCAAATAGCGATGCGAATTTTATCAGGCTGTTTGCTGACGAGTATAAGACGTTGGTTGGCGACAATAAATTATCAGGCCTGTTTGCAGCTGCTAATAAAGAGGTGATCAAAGTTGGCGATAGTGATAGCAAGGTAACCTCCGTACTGGATGGTCTAGCAAAAGGCGCATTCGATAATACGTTCCGGATTCTTAATACCCGTATTGATCAGTTTGGAGTAGCTCAACCGAATATTAATCCTGATCGTGATAAAGGCATCATTACTGTAGAACTTCCGGGTATACAGGATAAGGAAAGAGTAAGAAGATTATTGCAGTCGTCTGCCAACCTGCAATTCTGGGAAGTATTTAATCTCGCCGAACTTGGCTCTTCAGTTGACAAAGCCGATGGCATTTTTTATACGATGATGGGCGGTAAAGCTAAAACTGAAACAAATTTAAAAACAGCTGATTCCGCTAATCAGCAAACAACTGCAGTAATTGATTCCACAAGTAAGAAAGATTCTACTGGATTAGCGCAACTGGATGGTGAAGATGATACAACTAAAGCGGCGGAAACAGTCGCTTCAAATGATGAAGCAGAACTAAAAAAACATTTATACGGCCATATTCAATTCTTGCAGCCTTACCAGGAAGAAGGGAAAACCCGTTTTCCTGCTGCCATAGGATTAGTTGCCACAAAAGATACGTCGCTTGTTCGCAGCTATCTTGAAACTCCGGCTATCAGGGCTGCATTTCCCGCACAACTTGCATGGATGTATGGCGTTCCCGAACGTAGTAAGACCGGTAAATCTTCAGATTACCTTTCATTATACGCCATCAAAACCTTTGGTCGCGATAAAGCAAAGATCGAGGGCGATGCTGTAAGTGATGCCGGAAATGATTTCGATCCGAACGGCCGTCCGGAAGTGACAATGGAAATGACCAGTATGGGTGCTAAGGCATGGGCAAAAATGACGGGTGAGAATGTGGGAAAACCTATTGCTATCGTTTTGGATAATATTGTTTTGTCTGCGCCCCATGTAAATGGCGTAATTGATGGAGGTACTTCGCAGATCACAGGCGGCTTCACCGTAGAAGAGGCACAAGACTTAGCCAACATTCTTAAAGTAGGTAAGTTGCCGGCGCCGGCTAAGATTGTGCAGGAACAAACCGTGGGGCCAACATTAGGTGCAGAAGCTATTAAAGGTGGTATGCTTGCATTTGGTCTTTCATTCCTTGTGATCTTTATATTAATGCTTGTTTATTACAACACCAGCGGATGGGTGGCAAACATTGCATTGATCCTGAACCTGCTGTTTACCGTGGGTATACTGGCTGGTCTTGGCGCTACACTAACTGCACCGGGTATTGCAGGCCTTGTACTGACAATTGGTATGGCAGTCGATACCAACGTACTTATTTATGAGCGTATCAAAGAAGAATTGACGCGGGGAAAAAATTATGTTGCCGCGATGAACGATGGTTACAGGCGATCCCTGCCTCCCGTGCTTGACGGACACATTACCACGCTGCTTACCGCAATCATACTTTTCTATTTCGGTCTCGGCCCGGTAAAGGGTTTCGCTACTACTCAAATCATCGGTCTTCTTTTATCGTTGTTCTGCGGTATCCTTGTGAGCCGTTGGGTCACTGATATTTTTACACGCAAAGGGAAGAAACTGGAATACTTCACGGCCATATCAACGCGCATTTTCAAACATGCCAAATATAAATTCGTTGAATTCCGCAAGACCGCTTATATCATTTCATTCGTTGTCCTTGGTTTAGGTATCGCTTCTTTCTTCAACGGGTTTGATTATGGTGTAGAATTTGACGGAGGACGCAGTTACACGGTTCGGTTTGATAAGAATGTCGGAAAAGACGTTGAGAAGATCCGGGATGAGTTAAAGAAGGCTTTTGCGGATGAAAACCCGGTCATCAAAACTGTTGGTGGTTCCAGCACGCTGGATATTACTACCTCTTACCTGATCCGGGATACCAGGCCCGAAGTAGATTTGCTTGTAGAACAAAAATTGTTCGAAGGTCTCAAAGCGTACTTACCACCGGGTTATACTTTCGATAGATTTACGAGTGCGGATGATAATGCTACATCGGTAGGTAAGATCGGTTCAAAAAAAGTATTACCGACAATTTCGGATGATTTGAAAAAGGGCGCACTCCAGGCAACGATCTTTGCACTGATCGTGATCTTCCTTTATATCTTTATCCGATTCCGCGACTGGAGATATTCGTTGGGAACGATTGTATCACTTCTGCATGACGTATTAGTAACGATCATCGTATTCTCTTTTGCAAAATCGATCGTGCCTTTCCCATTAGAGATCGACCAGCATTTTATTGCAGCGCTGCTGACCGTAATAGGATTCTCTATGAATGATACAGTAGTAATTTTTGACCGTATACGTGAAGATCGTCGGTTGTACCCAACTGCTCCGTTAGCGCAAACGATCAACAGGGCAATCAATGAAACATTAAGCCGTACGATCATGACTTCATTGACTGTCTTCCTTACTCTCCTTATTCTCTTCCTGGTAGGTGGTGAGGTGACAAGGGGTTTCGCATTCGCAATGCTGATCGGTGTACTTACAGGTATTTATTCTTCCGTATTCGTAGCTGCTCCTATTCTTCTTGATCTTGGAAGTGGTAAGAAAGAAGAAGCAAAAGCAAGATCGGTCGCTGGCAACACCGGCAAACCAGAAGTGAAACCACAACCAGCGAAGAGCTGATTATTGATAAGATATGAGAGGCCTGCTTGTGTAAACAAGCAGGCTTTTTTTTAAGCTGTTGTTAGCAAAAAAAGTTTCCATTTGGAAGCTTTTTTTGCTAAATATGGTTACCCGCCTGGTACCAAGTATGTAATTATACTGCAAAACTTGTTCCGCAGCCGCAGGTCTTGCTTGCATTAGGATTTTGGAAAGTAAACCCGCGGTTATTTAATCCGTCAACCCAATCCACTTCCATGCCTGCAAGGTATATTTCGTGCGCCTTATTCATTATGCAGGATATGCCATTTATTTCAAACTCCTGGTCGCTTTCTGTTTTTTTATCAAACCCTAAAATATAGGTCATGCCGGAGCAACCTCCACCCTTTACGCCAACACGCAGTAATCGGGTATCATCAAAACCTTCAGCGGACATCAGCTTTCTTATCTCTTTTATCGCACCTCCGGTCAATGTAACCGGTGTTATTATCGTTGTTCCCATTCGGCAAAAATAAACAATCTTCTTTAAGTGCAGAATCACGCATTTTCCTATCCCGGAATTTAACAATTAGGACCATTCACTTGCAACTCGCCGCAGCTTCGTTACATTTGTCACTCTTAAAAATTTTTCTCTTATGGATCAAAACATGATCACAGTTCTTATGGCACTTGTCGCACTGCTTATCTCTTTTTATTGCTTTTACATTGTGAACCAGCAGCGCAAAACACCAATGGGAAAAAGTGATAAAGATTCTTTTAATTCCCGGCCGCTACAATTGCAGGCGTATGAACGACTGGTGATGCTTGCGGAAAGAATAGCGATCCCTAACCTGGTAAGCCGCCTTAATCAACCCGGCATGAATGCAAGAGAGATGCAACTACTGTTGCTGGAAAGTATCAAACAGGAATGTGAATACAATGCAACGCAGCAGATCTATGTAAGTCCCGTAGCTTGGGAGGCCGTGCGGAACCTTAAAGATCAGAATATGCTTATCATTAACCAGGTTGCAGCCGCATTGCCACCCGAAGCGTCCGCGCATGACCTTAACAGGATGTTGCTTGATTTTATAATGACACAAAAGAAAGGCGCTCTGCATGGTATTGTACTGGAAGCTTTAAACTTTGAAGCAAAAAAAATAATGAAATAGGAATATACGGATCGGTTAAGGATATTGCAATGCTTTCTTAAAACGGCCAACTACCAACCAACTCAAGGTTACATTATGCCGCATAATAAAAAGAAATACACTGATTCTGCTATTGAAATAAAGCCTCTTTATACCAGTAGTGATCTGCCGGCGACGGAACCAGAGCCGCCGGGTAGTTTTCCATTTATACGGGGCGTTCAGGCGGATATGTATCGCGGCAAGTTATGGACCATGCGGCAATACGCCGGCTTTTCTACCGCGGAAGAGAGTAATAAAAGATACCACTACTTACTGGGCCAGGGAGTAAGCGGCTTAAGCGTTGCTTTTGATCTTCCTACGCAGATCGGTTATGATAGTGATCATGCATTGTCCGAAGGCGAAGTAGGCAAAGTGGGAGTAGCCATTGACAGCATTGAGGACATGCAGAGGTTGTTCAAAGGAATTAAACTGGAAGATGTTTCCACGTCGATGACCATCAATGCAACCGGTTTTATTCTTCTCGCTTTTTATGTTGCTATTGCACGCCAGCAAGGCGCCGACCTAAAAAAAATAAGTGGTACAATTCAGAACGATATTTTAAAGGAATATGCCGCAAGAGGTACTTATATCTATCCGCCCAAACCTTCCATGCGGATCATCACCGATATTTTTGAATGGTGCGCCAATGATCTGCCCAAATGGAATACCATTTCTATTTCAGGCTATCATATCCGCGAAGCAGGCAGTACCGCCGTACAGGAAATAGCGTTTACGCTCAGCAATGGTAAAGCTTATGTAAAGGCGGCATTGGAAAAAGGAATGGATATAAATGTATTCGGAAAACGGCTTTCTTTTTTTTTCAATTCACACAATAACCTGTTTGAAGAAGTAGCCAAATTTCGTGCGGCGCGGCGCATGTGGGCACATATGATGAAAGAATTGGGTGCCACCGATCCTAAGGCCATGATGCTGCGATTTCATACGCAAACAGGAGGAAGCACATTAACAGCCCAACAGCCACTCAACAATATATCGCGGGTTACAATTCAAACATTAGCTGCGGTACTGGGCGGAACACAATCTCTGCACACAAACGGTTATGATGAAGCTTTGAGTTTGCCCACTGAAGAAGCAGCAAGAATCGCATTGCGTACGCAGCAGCTGGTGGCATTTGAAAGTGGCGCACCTGATACGGCTGATCCGCTAGCAGGTTCTTATTATGTGGAATCATTGACAAGCCAGGTAGAAGAAGCCGCGCTGAAGCTTGTTGCACAGATAGATTCTATGGGTGGCAGTGTTTCTGCCATCGAACAGGGATTTATCCAAAACGAAATTGCCCGCAGCGCTTATGAATACCAGCGGCAAATAGAAACCGGTGAAAAGATAATTGTAGGCGTTAATAAATTCCAGGCAGAGAAAGAGATAGCAATTCCCGGTTTCAGGATAGACGATTCGATCCGGCAAGTACAAATTGAAAAACTGGAGGCGCTTCGCAACAACCGAAACAATGCAAGGTGCGATAGTATTTTGCAGGCGTTGAATGATGCGGCCTACAGTGATGATAACATAATGCCGATCGTTATTGAAGCAGTCGAAAGCAAATGTACATTAGGCGAGATCGCCGATACTTTAAGAGAAGTTTACGGAGAGTATAAACAATAGTTGTATGTATCAGCCCGCACTGACCAGCAGCACCAACGAACTTGAACAAATACTGCTGTTGCAAAAAAATAACCTCCTCCAACATGTCGGAGAAACAGAAAGGCAGTCTGAAGGTTTTGTCACTTTACAACATAGCCTGCCTATTTTGATACAGCTACACGGGCTGGCCCCATCCGTTATTATTAAAGATAATAATACTGTAATTGCCTACGCTTTAACAATGCTAAATGAATGCCGGCAACTGGTACCGAACCTTGAGTCTATGTATGCTATTTTCGATAAACTTACCTGGAAAAGCAGCGCACTCAGCAATCACCGGTTTTATGTAATGGGCCAGGTATGTATTGCCAAAGGTTACCGCGGCCAGGGACTTTTTGAAATGATGTATCAACATCATAAGAAAATCTTTCAACCCCAATTCGATCTTTTGGTTACTGAGATCGCCACCCGGAATCGCCGATCAATGCGTGCACATGAAAAAGTTGGCTTTCAAACCCTACATACACATAAAGATGAACTGGATGAATGGGCGGTCGTAGGCTGGGATTGGAAGTAAGTTCCATTCTCAGAAGTTACTGATTATTTAATAAGCCATTAGGGTGTATCTCACCCGTCAGCCCGTCGCCATCACCAGCTCCTATGTAGAAAAAAAGCTACACTTTTTCACAGGAGATACTTTTGCTTGCTGCATTTTAAACCCAAACTGCTGTGGCTCATATTTTGTACTAAACTGGGAACACCATCCTTAATTTAGATGAAAACAGTTGGTATAGTCCTCATCGTAGTTGGTATTGCAATGTTGCTATTTCGTGGATTTAGTGTACAGACGGAAGAGAAAGTCTTAGATGCAGGGCCTCTTGAAATAAATAAGAAAGAAAATAAATGGGTTGGCTGGCCGGTTTACGCTGGTGGTATCGCCATAGTAGCAGGGTTGATAATGGTGATCGCCGATCGCAAAACATCAAAATAATTTATCTGGGACGGTTCATTTTTTGTTTTCGAGAATCCTGAGAGGTGTTAACTTATAACACCTCTTTTTTTGCGTTATACAACAAGGTGAGAGGCAGACCGACGATTGACACAACCATCAACCTCCCAATCCCTTTTTTCATGAAATTTTTGCGTTTTGAGGTTTCCAACCGTCTTTCAGGCCCACCGTCTTATTGAACACCATTCCGCTGGTACTGGAATTCCTATCAAGTGTAAAATATCCTTTCCGGATGAATTGGTAACGCTCTTCAAATTTTGCATTCTTCAAAGATGGTTCAGCAAAAGCGGTCTTTACTACTTTCAATGAGTCAGGATTAATGTATTCTTTAAAATCGCCTTCTTCAGTTGATGGATCTTCAACTTTGAATAGTCGATCATAGTCTCTTATTTCTACCGTGATAGCATGCTTTACACTAACCCAATGCAGTGTTCCTTTTACATGAATGCCGGAAGTATCGGAACCGCTTTTACTTTCGGGGATATAACTACACCGGAGTTCCGTGATATTGTCGTTGGCATCCCTTGCCATTTCGTCGCACTTAATAATATAGGCGCTTTTTAACCGCACCATTTGTCCCGGAGCTAGCCTGAAATACTTCTTTGGTGGATTTTCCATAAAATCGTCGCGCTCTATATAGATCTCGTTGGAAAATGGAATTTCCCTCTCGCCGCTGTTTGAATCTTCGGGGTTGTTTTCACTGGGTAATAATTCCTCGTCGTTGGAATAATTGGTAATAATAACTTTGATTGGGTCGAACACAACCATTCGTCTCAAAGCCTTTTTATTCAGATCTTCGCGGACGAAAAATTCAAGCAAGCCTACATCAACAATATTGTCTCGTTTTGCAATACCAATACGATCACAAAATTCACGGATCGCTTCCGGAGTATAGCCCCGACGCCGCATACCGCTGATTGTCGGCATCCGTGGATCATCCCAACCGTCGACATGCTTTTCCGTTACGAGTTGCAACAATTTTCGTTTGCTCATTACGGTATAGGTAAGGTTGCGACGTGCAAACTCATATTGGTGCGAAGGAAATATTTCGAGTTTTTCTATCAGCCAGTCATAGAGTTCACGATGGGGTACGAACTCAAGCGTACAGATGCTATGGGTTATTTTCTCAATAGAGTCACTTTGACCGTGCGCAAAATCGTACATTGGGTAAATGCACCATTTGTCCCCGGTACGATGATGATGAGCATGTTTTATCCGGTATAAGAGCGGATCCCGCATCAGCATGTTAGGTGATGCCATCTCTATTTTTGCCCGTAATACTTTTTCGCCATCTTTGTATTTTCCAGCTTTCATTTCTGCAAACAACTGAAGGTTTTCTTCAATCGCCCTGTCCGCATATTTATTACGACGCCCGGGTTGATTGGGTGCTCCTTTTTGCTCTGCGATCTCTTCACTGGTACTATCATCAACGTAAGCCAACCCCTTTTTTATAAGCTTTACAGCGAGATCATATAATTCATCAAAATAATCGGAAGCATAATGCTCATTCTTCCATTCAAAGCCTAGCCATTTGACGTCATCCTTAATGCTTTCTACATACTCTGTTTCTTCCGTTATAGGATTGGTATCATCGAAACGAAGATTAGTACCGCCACCATACTTTTTACTGAGACCGAAGTTGAGGCAAATACTTGTGGCATGACCCATGTGCAGGTAACCATTTGGCTCCGGTGGAAACCGTGTCATTATTGTTTTATACTTACCCGCCGCGAGGTCCGCTTCAATAATCTCTTCGAGGAAATTCAGGCTTTTCTCTTCTTTTTTTTCTTCTGTTGACATAGTACGCAAAGGTAAGGAACGGGGAGATTATACAACGAGGTGCGTGAGGTCCGCCAGGTTTGATGGCCCATACGGTGGCTTGCTAAATCTTTTTTAGGAACCTGGAACCGGTCTTGGTTGCATATGATGAATGCGAATTATTTTAAGCCTGTTTAATATGCGCATAATAAAGTATGCAGGATCCATTTCGTACCAGCGAAATCCAAAATTGGTAGCAGAAGGATTTTTGTGATGATTGTTGTGATAAGCCTCGCCCATCATTAACAGGTCGACTTTAAAAAGATTTGTGGAAGTATTTTTTACTTTGAAATTGATTGAACCATACTTGTGTGCGAACCAGTTGATAATAACACCTTGTATGGGCACCATCAGAATATGGATTGGCAATAATAAAAACCACCATCCGGAAGGAGCAAAGAACACGTAAAACGATATATATACCGCAATCCAGCCGGCTCTCGATAGTAAGGAATGAGCAATCTTATCTAACAGTGGCCAGTCCGGAAGATTTTTTAAAAACCGGGGTTCTATTTCCTGTTTGCCGTTATAAATGCGATCATTGATCTGCCGCACACGCCACATCATCACGAAAATATTTTCATCAAATTTGGGTGAATGAGGATCCTTATCGGTATCTGTATATGCATGGTGCATACGGTGCATGATGCCGTAGGATCTTGGACTTACGTACGAGGAGCCTTGTGTAATGTAAGCGACTATATAAAAAAAACGTTCCCAGAATTTATTCATGCTGAAGGCGCCATGTGCAGCGTACCGGTGCTGAAGAAATGTTTGCATAAAAAGAGACAGGTACCAATGGCCTGCGAAAAAGAGCAGAATTATAATCATAACTAAAACATCACTATTAACTGAATAACGAATGGCACAAGGTAGGCTTAATAATTTAATGAACTTGTTTTGCTCATCATTTGCCGCGGTTAATTTAACGTTTTAAGTACCTCTGCAGTTTAATTAAAACAAGAAACCAGCAGATAAAGGACTACCTTACATGCTTTGCAGATGATTCTTTCTGTGATAAATCCCTTAGCAATGTCAACTATTTTACAAATTGCGAACGCAGACAGGAATTTAAGTAACTTACTAAAGGGATTCAAAGCGGCTAACCTTGAAGAAACATTAAATGGGATCGGGCCGTTCACTATTCTTGCACCGGTTAATTTAGCCTTCAATAATCTTATTGTTCCTGATACATTCGATGACCTGGTAAAGCAGAGTAAAAAAAACAGTAAGCTCTCTGATATATTGACCTACCATATAATCGCCGGAAAAAAATTATTGAAAGACTTCAGGAACGGGCAAAAATTAAAGACCGTAAGTGGGAAGGAGCTGGATATCACCGTGTCTGATGGCGAAGTCCACATTAATGGCGCTAAAATTCTTGCCCGGGCCAAACAGGGATCCAATGGAGTTATACATTCGATCAGCGCAGTAAATTTTCCTTCTTAGAAAATATAGTAGCTGCCGCCTATTATTAACTATCACTTTAAGAAAAATTAATGAAAAAAACTACTATTGTCCAGTTCGTTTGTTTTATAACTGATCTTGACCTGGATGAATTCACGCCAAAGTGGGAACGCTATGCAAAAAGACTAGCGAGTCATAACCCGGAAACGACATTACAACAAGCCGAAGGAAAAAGTAAATTTAATTACATCTCACGGCATGAGTGGGTCGAAGGAGACTTCCACTTTAGTTTTATGAATCAAAAACACTCCGAACATTTTCCCGAACATAATGTGAAAGTAGTTCAGGTTGGTGGTTATACCCTGTTGCAGTCGGAAAAGAAACAGAAGACTGCTAATAGTGAGTTACTGAAGGTGATGGTTTTTGTCAGCCACGACGAAAATGAGATTGATTTTTATTGCCAGTTACCTTATTACCACCAGCTGAATATCTACCAACCTTATTATGAAAGTTGTTCGTATGGGTATGTGATGGAATTTTTTGTTCCTGAAGCTCATGCCGACGATTTACTCCGGCTATTAAAGCACCGGAAGGGTGTTGAGGCAGGCATGTATAAAGAGTGTATCATGTCCCATGTCTAGCTCCCTTTCAGGAATTAACCACTGGATCTGTCACCAAAACGTCTAAGCTATCGCTGCCTTAATTGATGAAAATTATTTTAACACCCACTCCTTCGCAGCCAGAATAGAAGTGAAGGCCCTGTATTTGAAACCCCTGTTGTTAGCGGCGGTTTGCCAAAATTTTCCGATGCTTGAATACGCCGGAGATATAACACAGGCTAACTTTATTTCTTTGATCTCCGGCGGAAGTTTATAGATGTAATACTGCACAAGGTCATAATACGAAAACAGGTCTGAAGGAAACTCTGTTGCCAATGCATCGAGTATTATTCTTTTATTGCTGTGCTTTTTAAATTCGTTGTATACTAGTTCCGCGTGTTGAAAAAGCGCCGGCTCATCCGGCAAGCTACCTGCCGATTTTATCAAAAGATACTTTGTATGGTTATCAGATGTAATGGTCATATTTGGTAATTAATGCCCGTTGACAAGAATACGATGGTCGCCCGTTTATAACATCTGTGCTGCAATAAAGGTATAAAGAATAGTTATAAAGCAAGTGGTATTAAATCAGTGATTTAATACCAGTACAGCATGTTCCCGCTCCTGCCTGCAAGCAAAAAGACCGCCTCTATCCGGGCGGCCTTTTTATGCAAGCATTTGATTTTTAATAACCGGGGTTCTGAACCAGGTAGCCGGGTATATTAGATGCACCGTCAATCGCAGTTTGCGGAATCGGAAAGATTCTTTTCTGCTTATCAGTATTATTTTTTTCAGTCCATGTACCCTCATATTTTCCAAAACGTATCATGTCGGTACGCCTGAGCATCTCCCAATAAAACTCAAACCCTCTTTCACGAAATAAAAGATCAAGGTCCATAGTGGCCAGCGGCGCTGGCGGCGTAGTAGCTGTGCGTGATGCCCTAACTGTATTAACATCAGTCAATGCCCCTGCTGCATCGTTTGATTTTCTCAGTTTTGCTTCTGCCCTCATTAGATAAATATCAGCAAGACGCAAAATAATAATATCGTGCTCACCAAAATTTCTTCCGCTCACCGATCCGCGGCTGAATTCGTACTTTTCTACCCTATAGCCCGTATTGTAGTTACTGCCTGGTACGGTAAAATCTATAAACTCTGTAAACTCAACAGGCAGGTCAGGCCTGGAACGGGTAGCATTAACCAGTTTACTTACTTTCATTTTCCCATCAGGGCACTTCTTAAATGATCCATCAGGATTTTTAGTTAACCCATATTGTTGGCCTCTTAATATTCCGCGATTAATATGAAAATTTGCAGCATCAACACATGAATCCCCCGGGTTTGTATAAACGGATAAATTTTGTTTATAGAAACGGGGATCTGCAGCAGCCGGATCCAATGGTGCATTAGCGGTTACCCAGGTTTGATAAAAGTCCGGTGTAATACCAGGCCCATCAGTTCCATTTGCACCGCTATACGCAGGCAAAGGAAATTGATCACCCGATAATGAAAAATATGCCATCCTGTTATGTCCATTCAGATCGGCACGCTGATCAACGGCCAGGATCAATTCTTTATTCGTATGGTTATTATCATTAAAAAGCGAGAAATAGTCGGGAGCCAATTGATATTGCCCGGAACCAATGATCTGGTCGGAATACTCGATCACTTTATCCATGTCTTCCGGTTTGAACGTAAAGTTTGTTGCATATACATCGCGGTAGACGGCGGCGTTCAAATGCAGGCGGGCCAGTAAGCCCCAAACAGCGGCCTTAGTTATACGTCCCGGACCTGTAGTGTTGTCCAGTACTGGCTCTATGGCCAATAACTCGGATTTGATATACTCAACGGCTTCATCGCCTCTTATGACTTCTGATATCCCGCTTGGATCATCTTTTACAAATACCACCCCGAAAAGATCAAGTGTCAGTAAGGAATAATAAGCTCTTATGGCCCGTGCCTCGGCAAGAAATATTTTAGCGTTAGGATCTGTATTGGTAGCCAATGATGAAATTGCCGTCACTGATCTTGATAATCCCAATACAATATTATTCCAGACGTTTCTTACGTTTGGATCGCCACTGGTTGTTTCATGTTTATGCAACGAGATATAAATACCATTATCTCCCCAATCTGTGCCACCGCGGTAAGGAAGAATTGCTTCGTCGGTAGAGATCTCCTGGAGCGCAAAATATTGTGTGTGCTGAAACAGGTTCGGAAGCACACCGTACGCGGGTGCAATCGTGCCCTCTGCCAGTTGCTTATCGGTAAGCCCGGCTACCGATGCTTCATCTAATATTTCTTCGTTCAGTTTCGTACAGCTTTGAACAAAAGCGATACTTCCCATAAAGAAGAGAGTGTATATAATTTTCTTTTTCATTTTTAGTTGATTTTTTAGAATGACACGTTTAACCCGAAGATGACAGATCTTGCTTTTGGATAACTTAAATAATCAATACCGTAGGAGCTCACACTACCAATGTTACGGTCAATATTAACTTCCGGATCATATCCGTCGTATTCAGTTAATACAAACAAGTTTTGCCCTGTCACTGATAAACGGATAGCTGAAGCCCATTTGCTTATACCCAATGCCTTCGTGTTGAGATTATAACCCAATGAAAGATTATTCAAACGGAGGTAACTCCCGTTTTTAAGGAATCTTGTACTTACAGGTGCTGCATTATTGTTTGATTCGCGCAAATCCATACCGGCCTCTCTGGTTGTGTTGGAACTCTTTGCCAACTTCGCTTTATAAAAAAGCGTGTTGGCCGTGTTGTCATAAACTTTATTTCCTGATACCCCATTGAAATTAATAGCCAGGTCAAATCCTTTAAAATTTAAGTTTCCATAAAAACTGTACATCCGGTTGGGCAAAGCGGTGCCGGACACAACCCTGTCTTTATCATTTGATATCGTGCCGTTCTTATCAGCATCAAGATATGCACTCAGGCTATCAGGTCCGATACCTGTATATTGTAATAAATAGAAAGTACCAATGGGTTCTCCATTTATATAACCGTTAAGCGTGGCAGAAGTCAGCCCTGAACCTTGTGCCGAACCGGAAGGAATGATCGTGTAAGGTGAATTTTTAATGTTGTTGTCAATAAAAGTAATGTTGCCGCCGATACCAAAACTCAAATCCTTATTGATTTTTTTGCGGTAGTTCAAGTCAAGCTCTATTCCTTTATTCGTAACAATCATGTCTTTCACATTGGTCCAAACTTCCGAAGATGGCTGCACCGGATCTGCAGGTGTAACTTGTAAAAGAATATTAGAAGACTGCTTATTAAAATAATCAATGGTACCGGTCAGATCGCCATTCAACAGGCCAAAGTCCAAACCTATATCCATTTGCTCAGATACTTCCCACTGTATATCGGGATTGGCCAATCTCACATAAGTATAACTTACAGGGTATGTGCCGGAAGGATAAAGCGGGTAGCTACCTCCTGTTGACTGAAACAAAGCCTGGGTAATTTTGGAAGGTATTTCCTGGTTACCGGTTCTACCCCAACCTGCTCTTAATTTCAGGTTGCTGAAAATCGAAGAGTTCTTCAAAAAATCCTCTTCGGAAATCTTCCAACCCAATGAAAAGGAAGGAAAATAACCATACTTATTATTCTCGCCGAATTTTGATGAACCATCTGCCCTGAAGTTGACGGTAGCCAGGTATTTACTATCGTATTGATAAGTTACCCTTCCGAAAAAAGATTGCTGCTCATTCACAACAGCATACCCCCCGGGCCTGTTATTAGCCAACGTCAGCTCCTGGCCCACGCCCGGATTATAAATAGGCTCTACTCCACCGACAGGAATCTTGTTGACGCTGAAGTTTCTTCCCCGAATATCAAATTTTTGAAAAGAATGACCTGCCAGTGCAGAAAGATTATGCTGTGTCTTCACCCAATTATATGTCAGGTAATTTTCGATCAATGTATTCCTGTTATGGTTCAGGTATGTATCCAATCTTCCATCTCGTGGGGGAGTTGCACTTCCCAAAGCCTGTACATCACGAACTCCATTAGAATTATCAATACTAAAGTTGAGTTTATAGACCAATCCCTTTGTTATTTTGAAAGAAGGAGAAATATTTCCGATGAACCTGTTGATAGTGCCAACATCCTTATCGAGGTCAAAATAGATGAGCGGATTATTTAGAACGTTTTGATATATGGCCGGTTTACCATTGCCATCATAGGCGGGATAAGTCGGATTGTTTCCAAGTGCTTCGCCAATTATGCTGGTGATGGGTGGACGAACGTTTTTTGTATGGGCAACACTAAGATTTGCTTCAACCACCAACCTGTCATCTAAAAATTTCTGTGTTGCGTTAAAACGCCCGGTATACCGGTCCAATGAATTGTTCCTGATAATTCCTTCCTGCCGTTGCGCACCAAATGATGCATAATAAACCAATTTATCAGCTCCGCCGCTAAGTGTGACATTATAATTTTGCGTAAGCGCCGTTCTTGTTACCAGGTCCTGCCAGTCTGTAGATCCTCCCTTGTCGTCTAATGCCCCACCGATGCGGGGTACTTCCCTTCGAAATTCATCAGCAGTAAAAACATCAATTTTATTCGCTAGCGTAGAAAAACCCAGGTTAGCGGATAACGTAAGGATGGATGAACCGGCTTTCCCTTTTTTAGTAGTGATGATGATAACGCCATTAGCACCGCGTGATCCATAGATGGCAGTTGCCGAAGCATCCTTCAAAACATCGAATGATTCAATATCCTCGGGATTGATAAAGTTTAAAGGATCACCGCCACCGGTGCTGGCATTATCAAGCGGCAAGCCATCCACTACAAACAAGGGCGTACTACCGCTTCTTACACCACCGGGTCCACGAATCGTAATGCCTAAAGCACCTCCCGGCTCACCGGTTGCAGAAGTAACATTCACTCCAGCCACTTTTCCCTGCAATAGTTGTTGCGGTGAATTAATAATTCCCTTATTAAATTCATTACTCTTAAGCGTTTTAACAGAACCGGTCACATCCTTTTTGTTTTGTGTGCCATAGCCTACTACCACCACTTCGCCCAGGTCTGAAGCATTGGCCTGCAACACCACATCGATAGTAGTGCTGGTACCGGCAAATACTTCTTTGGTAGCGTAGCCCACATAGCTGACCACGAGTATGCTGTTACTTCCGGGAACTGTTATTGTAAAAGCACCGTTCGCATCTGAACTAGTAGAAACAGCACTGCCTTTCAAGGCCACCGTAGCGCCGGGTAAAGGGTTGCCGCTGGTAGCATCCTTTATCGTTCCGCTGATCGTCTGTTCCGGTGCGGTAGCCTTTTCTTTGCGAGGATTATCATTTGCGAAAGTATCTCCCGGGAACAAAAAACAACTTCCCGTCAGCATGGCTGCGCATAACAGTTTCAGGCAGCATCGTGTGAAAGAGATTTTACTCATTTTTTAAGTAGTTTAGATTTGGTTATATAAAGCAGTATTGAATAAGCCCGTGTGATGTTTAGCAGAATATTCTCATCCCGTTAAAATGCAAAAGTATTTCCAGCATGTTTCCATGATATCAACAGTATATTATTTTACCATTAACACTCGTTACCGTCTCACTGTATAATAAAATACCCGGTTGTATTTTTATTTTAAAACTTCAGGGAAGAGGGCAGGTATTTTGCAACCAGGTCTTCGTAGTAAGGCCTTAATTTCTTCCAGTCTGGGGGTTCAGGGTTTTTTGAATAAAGGTCATACGGGTTAAATAACTGAACCCACTTTAGCATATCCTTGTCGTGGTCGTCCAGCAGGTAGTCATATTGACCTTCACGGTGCCATGAATAAAATGAATGATAACGTAACATATAAAGCCCGCTTTCAGGCAGACGGTCTTTCAACATCTGGTAAACATATTCATCGTGCCCCCAGGACATGTTTACATTGCGTAAGCCGCAGCCTTTTTCATAAACGCCGTACTGCGTTTGGAATTCCGGGTTAGAATAATCGGGGTTATCTTTAAAAAATTCCGGGTAAACTATTTTATCGGAATAAGCACAGCCTACCGGGAAAGTATCACCAACAACCGCCCATTGGGGTTCGCCAAACAAGCAGAGCACTTTGCCCATATCATGCATCAATCCCACCAACACCATCCAATCAGGATGACCGTCCCTGCGAATGGCTTCCGAAGTTTGGAGTAAATGCTGAAACTGGTCCAGATCGGTATCAGGATCCGAATCATCGACCAATTGATTTAAGAATTGAAATGCATCCCATACCGGCATTTCTTTCTTATCAAACTTTAAAAAGTTATTGCGCTTTTCCTGCACAAACGCATAGGTCTGGTAAGTATGATTTAAGCGGTAAAATTCTTTGACGGTATCCCGTGCAGGATCATCGTAGTTACGGTATTCTTCCGTCGTCCTGGACGTCGCAATGCTGTCCGGATCGGGATAACGTTCTAAAACGTCATCTTCCCATACATCAAGGCTGGCTAAAGGGTTTTGTTCCTGCGGAGTGAAAATATTTTTTTCCAGGGCCATGGCAAGTATAGTTAATTATAGAATATACAATCGCAGCCCCAAATGAACGTTTTTTTGACATACTATTTGCAGAATGGCTTAGCTTTATTTACGAAACCGTTTTCGCAATAAAGTATGATCTTACAGCTTTCAGCAGCATAATGTTTATAAAAGCTACCAGCGGCCCCGCGACTAACCCATGAAGAATATCAATATTAAAGAACTGGCCAGCGAGTTAAACCTGTCCGTGTCGACCATTTCAAAAGCATTGCACGATAGCCACGAAATAAGCGATAAAACAAAGCGCCTGGTAATGGAAACCGCTGCAAGGCTAAACTATGTTCCAAACCCTTATGCCAGCAGCCTGCGTGGCAGGAAAACAAAGAACATCGGCGTTGTTATCCCCGAAGTAGCCGACAGTTTTTTTTCGCTTGCTATCAACGGCATTGAATCAGTTGCTAAAGAAAAAGGCTATCATGTATTGATTTGCCTGACGCATGAAAGCTTTGAAAACGAAAAAAATATTTTAAAGGAGTTCCAGGGCGGGCGGGTTGATGGCGTACTAATGTCGGTATCAGGAGAAACCTGTCAAAGCGATCACATTAACGATCTCATTTCAAGCGGCGTACCGCTGATCTTTTTTGACCGGATCTGTGACGATGTAGCAACGGCAAAAATCACCACCGATGATTTCGAAAGCGGTTATAAAGCCACTGAACATTTACTGCAAGCAGGTTGTGAAAAGATCGCTTTTCTGAGTATCTCAAACAGCTTATCGATCAGCAACAAAAGGCTGGAAGGTTACCTGAAGGCCCATACGGATTACCGGCTGAACGTCGCTAAAGAGCGAATTGTACTTTGCACCGATGATAACGCAAAAAATTATGCGGCCATTAAAGCATTGTTGCAACAATCTTTAACGGCTGATGGAATCGTAGCATCAGTGGAAAAGCTGACTACACCAATTTACAAGGCCTGTGCAGAATTGACGTTAAGAATACCACAAGACGTGAAAGTTGTTTGTTTCTCTAATCTTGAAACCGCTTCTATCCTGAACCCTTCATTAACCACGATAACACAGCCTGCTTTTGAAATGGGAAACACAGCAGCAAGACTCCTGTTTACTTCGTTAGAAAAAGCAAACTTTGATCTCACAAAAGAAAGCACGGTCATCCCTTCTGCACTTATAATAAGAAATTCAACAAGCCAATAATAAACGTCTCTAATGCACAATCTAAAAAAAATTCTTTGCCTGGCTGCATTGCTACTGACTGCAAGTTTAATAATAGCGCAACCTGATGATTACGACGCCAGCAATGCTCATTCGCATAATGATTACCTGAATGACCAGGCGTTTCACAGGGCTTACAACAATGGATTTGGATCAATCGAAGCAGATATTTTCGCGGTAAATGGCGTATTATGTGTGGCACACAGTAAGAAAGAAATTGATCCCCAACGTACACTCAAATCTTTATATCTTGATCCGCTATTGAATCGGTTAAAAAGTGATGACGTCCGCCTCATCAAATTACTCGTGGACATAAAAGAAGATTATAAGACGAGTTTAGATCTTCTCATCAAAGAATTGAAACCGCTGAAAAAGTACCTGTCCGGTTCGCGGAAAAAAAAGGCGCTAACTATTCTGATCAGCGGGGCCCGGCCAGCACCGGGTGAATATAAAAACTACCCCGACTATATTTTATTTGACGACGATCTTAAACAACCGCATTCAACCGCCGGGTGGAAACGGGTCGGACAGGTTAGCCTCCGTTTTTCAAAATACACCAGGTGGAAAGGAAAAGGTGAAATGGAAACAAGGGATAAACGAAATATCAGGCAGGTCATTGACAGTGTACACCGCGCCGGTAAAACCATCCGTTTCTGGGACGCACCTGACAGTGAAGCTTCGTGGGAATTACAAATGCAGCTTGGCGTTGATTTAATTGGTACAGACAAGATCAATGAACTTAGTAGCTTTTTGCAAAGAAGACGGGAAAGAAATTGAGCCTTTTAGTTCCATAATAATTATCTCAAAGTAATAAGGCCATCAAATACTCATCATAGTATTCATTGGTAGCGCTTAACCGGTAACTTTTTTTTACCTGCCCCTCTATTTCGAATCCCGATTTTTTGTACAGGGCTATTGCAGCGGCATTGTTAATATCAACGGTCAATTCTATTCTTATCTTTTGTTGCCCCAGTGCAAACGTCTTAATGTGCTTCAAAATGTTTTTGCCAAACCCTTTCCCCTGCATTTCTTTTTTTATAGTAAAGCTGCCTAAATAAAAGATATGCGATTGCCGGTCCGTTTTTGGGATGAGCCGATAGGTGGCAATGATCGCGGTTTCATATTCAACAACAAACAGCGTTTCGGATTTCACTAATTTTTCATAGATAGCTGTGAACTCCTCTTTACTCATAGGGTCATAAGTAAGATATGGATTTGCAGATTCTTCCATGTAAAGGCTGTAAATATTTTCGAAATCCTGCGGGGATGCGTTGCGATATGCCAGGAAATCGTTTACCATAAAGATTATTATGGCAAATGTAAACCAATGCCGCTTGATGAGGAAGGATCCCGTTATTTTATTGCCACTGCAGCACCTTCACCGGGGCCTTTGAACGCAGCGGTGTCGATCGCAAAATGGCGGGTATTAATATTGGTTCGGGAAAAAGTGTTCTTCAGATCAACAGCCCACCCCTCCAGCATTTTTCCATCTTTCGTATCGTAGGCGTTCAGGACGAGTGCACTTGCTTCTTTCTTCATTGCCTGCGGATCATCGAGGTAATAATAAAGCGTGGCCAGGTTATAGTAACTCGCATAACGGATCTTGCGATCGTGCTTGCTGGTAGACGGATATCTTTTCTTTATACTTTCAAAGTAATCGATAGCGGGTCGTAATTGCTCATGAATACCGTCGAGCGGCCTGTTGGCGCTGACACTGAATAACACTTCGCTCAAGGTTAGAAATGCCTGCCGGTGGGCCTGGTATTCGGGATGTTTTTTATTTCCAACTATCCACATTTGATCGGTAACGGTTTTTTCCGCATAACCAAAGTCGTCGTTGAGCTGCCTGGTTAAATAAGTCATTGCCCTGTTGACACAGTTCTTATACAACTGCTCATTGATCGTAAGGCTATTCACTAAAAAATATCCCTCTGCCATATACTTCAAAGCAAATTCAGGGCTTTTGTATACCTGCTTGTTGTTACGATCAGCGAGAAGCAGGTTTTGGATATGTGCGCCTTTGTAATCGCTTATATCCGCAAAAGCGGAAAACGTATAGATAACTTCCTGGCTATATAATTTCCGGCGGCTTGTTTCTTTACCAGCCCGGTCTTTAATAATTTCTTCTCTCTCTTTTACTGAGAACGACTGTGGCAGAAGGTCCTCCAACTTTACTTGAATTGCCAGGTGGCCGTTCTTTGGTAACACTCTCCATCCATCCAGGTTAATTGCTTTTTCAGGTGTCATTCCATTAAGATATCCCTGCATAAGCCGCGATACTTCAATAGAAACATGGTAGGTTCGATAGCTGCTGTCCAGCCTAAACGTCGGAAGCGAGCGATATTGTGACGTGAATTTAAAACGATCGAGGTCCACTCTTTGGCTCATACCAAAAACGGGCAGAACGAATGCGGCGAAGAATAGGATTTTTTTCACTGGTTTGGTTTATAGGTTAGCACGAGACAGTTTAAAGTATTGCTTATAATGCGCCTTTACGCTCATCAGTCCTAAAGCTTCTCTTCATTACCCTCATCATTGTGGTGCCGCTCCAATTGCCGGGAACAATAATACGCCGTAGGCTGAATAAAGGATCGCTTTCATCGCGTTTGGCAGATAGCTGGAACACCGCTTTGAAGTCATGGTCTTTTAATTTAGCAATAGCATCTTTGTTCCACAAGCCGAATGGATAAGCAAAATATTCTACCGGCTTGCCAGTAATTGTTTGTAATTGTTTCGACGGCTTTTGCACCTGTTCTACCCAGTCGTCAACCGCATATGTTTTTACATTCTTATGATCATACGTGTGTGATCCAATGGTATGTCCTTCGTCTGCCAGTTGCTTTACTTGCTCGCGGCTCATGTAACCGGACTTGCCAAGCGATACAGTCATGATAAAAAAAGCTGCTTTAAAGTCATGCTTGTTTAGCTCTGGTAGAGCGGCGGTGAACTGATCGAGCCGGGTGTCGTCGAATGTGATCAGCACCGGCTTGGCAGGCAACTTTTTGCCGGTGATTAAATATTCATGTAATTCGCCGGGTAATATCGTGGTATAACCGCTATCGGCCAGTTGTTTCATCTGGTCGCGGAATACATTAACCGGTACAATATAGTCTTTCGCGGTTTTTGAATCAGAGGCTTTGTAATCCCGGACCTGGTGATAGCAAAGAACAGGAACTTCAGGCCTGCTTAAGATGGTGGCTGCATCGGCAATGACCGCAATCGCAGGCTCAGGTATTTTTGCAAAAGCAGCAACGGAGGTTTTCATTTGCGGAGACTGTGTAACGGCTTCTCCGCAACCAGAATGTAAACCCAGTGCTAAAAGGAGTAAGATAAATACACTGGTCTTCTGTACAGTTAGTTTCAGGCAGCTTTTCATAGTTGGATTTGGATATTGACGAACACAGGGTAAACGTAATAAGAATAAATTTATTTCTCATGCGCCATGGCACACGATGGAATAGTTTTACGCCCTAAATGTAGAACCACTTAGAAAAAACACGATTATCGCTTAACTTCCCATACAAATAACAGTCTTCATGTCTGCCAGTAGTAACGATATGTTTTATTCGAGGCTGCCTGTAAATGAAATTTCACTTAGCGAGCTGTTAACAGAAGGTCATCTTTTTTATAAAGTGCCGGAAAATTGGCACGTGGTCATCACTGATATTAAACAATCGACGCAGGCTGTTGCAGAAGGAATGCATGAGACGGTAAACCTGTTGGCTACCGGAAGCATCGTTGCGGTACTAAACATCGCTTACAAAGCAAAGATCACTGTTCCCTTTTTTTTTGGTGGCGACGGCGCCACATTTATTATAGCGCCTTCCGTACATGACGCAGTTATTAGTGCATTGCTGATACACCAGGAAAACACGTTACGAAATTTCAAACTCTTTCTTCGTGTGGGCACCATGCCTGTAGCAGCTATTTATAACCAGGCGCATGAACTGAATATCAGCAAGCTTCGTACTGCGCAATTGTTTTCGATTCCTGTAGTGTTGGGCGATGGTCTTGCGTATGCCGAAAGAATAATAAAGGGCGAAGAGTATAAATTAGCCACGCCGTTATCTGCCACAGCCGAATTGGATCTTGCGGGAATGCAATGCCGCTGGGATAAAATAAAACCTCCACAAAATTTTGATGAGGTGGTAAGTCTCCTGGTAACAGCGCGGGAAGGAATAAAACAAGCTGATGCTTTTAGAAAAGTAATTGACAAGCTCGACGAAATCTATGGTGCGCCGGACAACAGAAAGCCGATCT
>WUUC01213281.1_pt1 | contig 34873 bp, 23 predicted proteins | sample 6278441 | NCBI WGS metagenome assembly WUUC01 (sample SAMN13675441, study PRJNA597444) | soil metagenome | isolation source: soil | place: USA: Washington | collected 2017-10
GACTCGTGCCCCGATCCCCCGTGATCGATCGGACATGAACGTGCACCTTTACGTCCTACCGTGAACGCGCACGTGTCGCGTTCCCCTGATCGCGAACGTGATCGCGAACGTGGTCACAAACGTATTTCGTTGGTGCGAGGTGCTCTTCGACGAACATGCACCTTTAATCCAACAAATGTGAAACCCAGATGGAGCGCCCAAAGAGCTCGTCAGGAGCTGAGCGCATGGTCCGGTACTCCGGATACCAGCGATCGCGCACGAACGCCGGGATCGGCAGCGGCCGGCGGTACTCCTCTTGGCGCACGATCAGCTTCCACGCCTCGCGTTTCATCAGATAGAGCGCGGGCGGCTCGAGCTTTTCGTTGGCCAGCTCCTTCAACAGCTTCGATTGCGACGGTGGCTCCACCTGAAGCGTCGCGGACGGCTCGAGCGGAATGATCACCATCGCTTGGATCTCAGCCGTACGCGCACCGAGCTCCCGGACCGCACTGTCCAAAAGATCAGCGCACACCCCGAGCACCGCTTCGGCCGGCACCCGCTCTTTGAACAAACGATCGAGATGAACATGCTCCGGTGAATCGATGGCGATATGGGGCACGAGCTCCCGCACCTTTTTCACGACCAGCGCGCGATCGAGCGCCACCAACATCAGACGTTCCAACCCCAGCTCTTCAGCCACTGCTTGTTCTTCTTCGACAACAGCTCGTCGAGCTCGGCGTCGGTCGCGCCGCCGCGATCTTTCCAACCGCCGCCTTTTTTGATCGCCGGGCCCTCGTCGGTGTGGACGTGGTCTTGGTCGCCCGGAATGTGCGCTTTGTCCGCGCGGTGCAGCCCTTCCGTGCCGCTGACGCCCCGCCGGAGGTCGTCGTTCATCCGGTGCACGCTCGCGTAGGTCAGCCGCTCCGGCGTGATGTGAACGGCGTCGAGGTTGTTGCCGGCGATGATCTCGGTGAGCTTGCCGGCACCGCCGTTCGTGGTGAGCACGAAGTCGCGATATTCAGGCAAAACTTCTTTGAGCGTCTTCGCGGAGCCGCGATCCAGAGCGGAAGGCTCACTGTCCGTATGGCCAGGGTGATTGTGGAAGCCCCCCAGCACCGTTTCGCCGGGCTTCTTTTTGTCACTGATCATCGCCGCGGAGATACGGAGGCGATCCTCGCTGCTACCCGTCGCAACTTTGCGGATCGAGAGGCGACCGGTCTTCGGATGAAAATAGACCGAAAAATAGGCCTCGCTGCGCGCTTGAAACTGCTCGAGCGGCGGATCTTTCATACCTTCGAGCACCGCCGGCAAGCTCGAGCGTACCTCACCGGTCTTCGGTACAGGTGGCCCCAAACGGATACTCGCCGAAGACACCGCCACGCGCGCTGTCCTGGAGGACAGCTCCGCATTTGTTCCCGCGCCTTCGGTTCGATGCGCCGAAGAGCCGTACGCGGCGCCGATCAACTTGGCGACCCCGGTTTGTTCGAGCGGAGGTTGGTACGGGACGATCGCGACGCTGTGGGCGCTCGGTACGGCGGAGGTTTCCGGCTTCTGAGTGACGCCGGGAAGACCCACGTTGAGCTGCGTCTTCGCCACGTCGCTCAAGTTATCATTTCACGTAGACGCGCGGGAGCTCGTAGTGTCGCGCGAACTTCACCGCGATCCTGATCTCTTGGGCAGAGAGGTGACGGTCGATACCTTTTTTGTTCTTCGCCGCGTGCAAAGGCTCGTAGTTGACCATGACGTGCACCGGAATCTGCGGATCGAGCGCCTTCACGAACTTGTAGATGTCCCGGGTCTCGATGACGCCACCCGGCATCAACAAGTGCCGGATCAGCAGTCCCCCGCCGCTCAACATCGAATCCTTCTTGAGACGCGTGAGCGGCCCCACCTGCCGGTACATCTCTTTGATGCAGGCCTTCATCCGCTCGGGATAGGCGGCGGGCAAACCCACTTGGTCCGCAAAACGCGGGCGGATGAACTTGATGTCCGGAAGATAGGTGTCGACACAACCGTCGAGCGCCGCCAGATCCTCGAGCGAATCTTCACCCTCACTCTTGTGCACCACGGGCAACGTCAGCCCCGCTTTCGCCGCTAAAAAGAGCGCCTTTACCAAGATGCCCGTGTAGCCCGAAGGCGAGACCCACTGCACGTTGTCCGCGCCGCTCTTCTGCATCGCCAACATCCGGTCGGCGATGCCTTGCGCATCGAGCGTGTGCTCCGCGAAGTTTCGGTACTGGCAAAAATGACAGCCCTTCCGGCACACGAAATACACCGCGCCGGTGCGGCCGAGCGTTGCTTCATCGGAGCGATTGATCGCCGCCATGAAGTACGTCGCTTTGGGCATCACCTTGTTCTTCGCTTCGAGCGCGCGCACACGTTTCTCGAGCGCGCCGCTCTCGTAGAGGTCGAGATAACGCGGGCGTTTGCGCTTGCTGATCGGAAGATCAGTATAGAAGTGCCGCTCGGTGATCGTCGGGCTGATCGCCACGCCGACGGCATCTTCGCCGAAGGCTTCGATCAACTGCGGCAGCAGAACCTCGGGAATGTCGGAGAAGCTGACCCGCTTCGTCGCGTCGTCTTGCACGACGGAGAGCGCGATCGGCTCCTTCTCGATCTCGATCATTTCATTTCCGGCAAAGCCGCCATCCGCTTCTCCATCTCTTCCGGAGTCACGTCTTCGATGTGCGTGCTCACCATCCAAGAATGGCCGAAGGGATCGTAGAAGCCGCCGGAACGGTCGCCGTAGAACTTATTCTCCAGCGCCTGTTTCTGACGGGCGCCGTTCTGCATCGCGCGGTGAAAGACAACGTCGACGTCTTTGACGTACAACATCAGGCCGATCGGCGAATCGCCGAGCGCTTGCGGACTTTTGTAGGGCCCGCCTTCATCGCCGAGCATCATGATCGTGTCGCCGATCTTGAGCTCCGCGTGACCGATCTTTCCATCCGGTCCCGCCATCCGCATGATCTCTTCGGCGCCGAAAACCGTCTTGTACCAATCGATGGCGCGGCCAGCGTCGCGGATGATCAAATAGGGGGTGATCGAGTGATAGCCGTCCGGCTTGAATTGAACCATGCCCGCTACTCTCCGCGGATATCGAACAAAGAGTCAACGAAGCCGGGCAGCTCCCCGAGGCCGATTTTCCTGATGTCTTTCGCGGACAATTCCGCGCTCCACTCGATGGTGTATTTCGCGGCCGGCTGACCGCGCGCGAACAGGACCAGCTCGTCGCTCAAACGGCGTTCGAACACGTCCATGCCGCCGCCCGCGCCGAGCTGGCCGAACGCGGAGACCAGCGTCGACTTCACGCTGTCCGAAAGCTCCACACCTGCGCCCTTCGGTCCGTAGTGCTGGCGCAAACGGAAGGTGAGCACCCGTTCGAGGTTCGCCACACCTGCCTCCGGGGACAGCTCGCCGGTGCCGAACACTTTGGTCGAGAGCGTCGCGAGCTTCGGATTCTCCGCGAAGATCCGTTTCAATGCTTCCGGGTCGCTGCAACCCGAAATGAAGATGGCGTTCGCCAGCGGCGACGGACGCGGCTTGCGCTGTCCTCGCGTACACACTTCGACCGAGCCCGTCCGCAACATCTCATCGAGACGTTCCAGCCAATCGACGAGCGCCGCTTTCTGCATCTCCGGATCCTTCGCCGAAGAGCCGACGCGCATCAGATCCGGCACCACGATCGCCACGTGCGCCGCTTGCGAGCCGCGGCCTTCATCGAGCACCGACTTCGACAGCTGCCCATCCGCGTCGGAAGGCACGCCGCGAAAGTGTCCGTACGCCAGCGCAAACTCCGGATCACCCAGGTCGAGCAACACCGGTTTCTTGCCGCCGGTGAGCTCGATCGCCGTCTCGAGCATCTTGTTCGCCGCAGAGTGGCGCGGACCGGTGAAGAAAAACGCCGACGGGAAACGCCGCGGCTCCGTGGCGATCGACAGCTCGCGCGCGAAACGGCGGATCTCTTGATCGGGAACGTCGAGATGGCCGAGCGCTTGTTTCAGTCGATCGTATTTGATCGCTTCCGCTTGTTCCTGACGGACCTTCGCCGGGTTCTTCGCGATGACCTTCGGCTTCTCGGCCTCCGGCGCCGCGAACATGTCCGCGCCCGCTCCCGCCGCCTTTTCCTTCTGCTGGCGGAACTTCGTGCGGAGCTGCTTCACCACTTCATGTGGAACGTCCGGAAGATCAGTGATCCGATCGAGCGTCTCTTCGAGCCACTTGGTGTTCATTACCCGCGGCGGAAGCTCGATCTGTTGTGCCTGTAAAAATTCCAACACCGCTTGGCCGAGGCCGAACTTGTCTTCGAGCGCCGGTTTCAAACCTTCGTCGCCGCGCACCCGCGACACCGGAACTTCTTCGCGCTCCGGCGCCGCACCGAGCACCGCCGCGCCGATCAAACCAGAAAAATAGACCTCGGATTGCAGTGAGCGCCACTCTTCGGCCGCAGCGAGCTTGGTGTCCAAAGGTACAGTATCGTCGACCCAGTGGCCGAGCAGCTTGTGGAGCACCGCGCGTTCGCGATCCTCGGTGGCGATCCACTCCTTACCGTTGTGCTGTCCCTCCGGAATGGGCCGCACGAACAGCTCGCCGCTCGAGAGTACCTCGAACAACGCGAAGCGCAGATCGAGCGAGGTGTAAAACGCGCCTTCGACCGCGATGCCCTCTTTCACGCCGACCAAGTGCAGCTTCGGCGGCTCTTTCTGGCCCGCGGCTTTCTCCACCGTATCGAGCCCGACGACGTCGAACTTTCGCCACTCGCCGAGATCTCCGAGGTTCACGGGACCTGCGTCTTGAACCTCGAAGGCCTTGAGCTTCTTGCCCGTCGGATCGCGCAGCTCCGCGCCGAGCGTATCGATCGCGCCCTTCGCGTGGGCTTCGGGAACGAGCACGGACAAGGTCTCGCCGTCCGAGCCGATGATGTGCGTGCCGGCTTCCTCGAGATGTCCTTCGGTCAGACCCGCTTGCAGGAGGCGCGTGCGGATCGCGTCTTTAATATCGGCCATCGATCACTCCTGCTTGCCCGTGGAGCGCGTCTTGGTGTGCTCCTCGGTCGTGGCCGCTTGGCCAGGTCGCGAGTAGATCGAATGTTTGCCGCCTTCGATCTTTTCGTCGCCGTGAAGGCGCATGCCCGCTTTGGCGAGCTTCGCCGCGAGACCACGCCCGCCGCCCGCGGAAGATTCGCTGTCTTTGAGCGCATGTTTCGCCGCGCGCAACACGCCGGTGGCGAACTTGTCGTAGACCTCTTTGTTCTTCTCGCTCTTCCAGTTCATGTCCTCGTCGAACAACAAACTGTCGAGGCCGATCTGATACGAGGTGTTCCCGAGGCCATCGGTGACCTCGAAGACCATCATGCGCGCGCTGTGGACGCCGACCGCTTCGTCTTCGACTTCCATCGCGTCGCATTCGAAGTCTTCGACCAGGCGCATCCCTTCGACGCCTTGGCCCTGCACGGTGTCGACGTCGATCGATTGACCGAGCATCGGCTTCCAATCCGGAAGCACCGTGGAGCTGTAGTCGACGACCTCCGCGTTCAGCTTGTCCTGGAGACCACGCGTGTCTTTGGTCTCCATCTTGTCTTGGAAACGCGCTTCGTTGAAGACGCGCGCCTGCGCCGACCCCGAAACATCGGTGGTGACGACCTCGGCTTTTCCGCAGGAGATGTTCGAGCGTCGCGCGCGAAGATCCGACAGCGCTTGGTTGACGATCGCCTCGCAATTTCCCAGCTGAACAATGCGGCCGTCGACATAAACTCTCGATGACATACTTCTCTCCTACTCAAATACGGACGTTGAGCCCGCGCAAAATTTGGCGCGTGAGGTGGCTGAGCATTCCGGGATCTTCACCCTTGTGACCGCTCGCCACGCCGACGTCGCGTTGCCACGCTTCCGCCATGCGGCGATCCCAACCATTGCCCGACAGACGCGCGGCGCGTTCGAAACCTTCGAGCACGCGGCCGTCGAGCGGGACACCGAGCGCGTTCGAGGCGCGCACGTAACCGTTCGCTAAGCGGGTGATCTCTTCCCACTTCTGGAAGCTGCGCGCGTGTTTCACCGCGGTCTCCAACGCTCGCGAGGTGGCGATGTTGTGGAGCTGGTGCAAGAGACCTTTTTGATAACGCTGTGCGAGCGCGCCGTTGTTCGCGTTCTGCACGATCATGTTGAAGATGTCGCCCGGATCGCGGTTCGCCTGCGTGTCGGCGATGCCGGCGATCGTCTGCGAGAACTCGTTCTCCGTCTGGCGCAGCGCGGAGAGGATCTCGTTTCGCTCCCGCTCCGCCGTTTTCAAGATCTCTTTCGTCTCCGCGTGGGCCTTCTTCATCTTGCCCATGTCGGCGTTCAGCGAATCGATGCGCCCGTTCGCCGTCGTCAGATCTTTTTGCAGCACGGAGATCGTGTCCTGCGCGATCTTGTTGAGGCGCGTGAGATCTTCGATCTCCCAAGTCGCGCGCGAGCTCAGCCAGCTCACTTCGTCGACACGTTTTTCGGCCGCGTTCGCGTAGGCCAACAGATGTTTGTTCGCCGCGATCAAGGAGTCGATCTGTTTGTGGTCGCCGTCGGCCGCGAGCCGGTAGTCGGCGAGCTTGCCGCGCAGCTCTTCGATCTCGTTGCGGACGCGGTTCTCTTGCACCACTTTCGCCGAAACTTTGCGCTCTTCTTCGGGGACAAATTTGCCCGCGTCGAAGACCTCGAACGGCGACGGACCGACACCGACGATGAACTTGAACTGTCCTTGGAGCCAGTCTTCGCGGATCTGGTTTCGCTGTTTGGTGGTGATCTCCGGTGAGAACGAGAGCCGCACGCGCGCGCCGAGCGAACCGTCGACCGCCGCGTAGAAGATCGCCGGGATGATCATGTTCTCCACCACGGCACGTTCCAGCGTCGCCGGCTTCATTCCGCTCTCCATCAATTCGCGGATGAAAGACGCGGCGGATTCATCGATCTCCACGTCTGCGTCTTTGAAGTCGTACGCGTTCAAGACGTAGCTGCGCAGCTTCTCGGCCATGCCCGCGATGACCTGCGGTGCGTCGGCTTTGTCGAAGCTGATCACGTTCGGCGCGAGCTGCGCGAACACGTCGGGCGGCATTTTTTCGCGGAGCTCGCTGAGCGTGTCCGTGGTGCGGAGGAAGATGATCCCGTCCTTCAAATCAACGTCGACCGCGCTCTCCGCTTTGGTGTCGTAACCTTGAAAGACACCTTGTTCGCCGAGCTCGGCGATGAAGGTCCACAGCTGTTTGATGGCGGCTTCTTTTTCTCCGGCTTTCGCTTGGCCCGCGAGATCTTCCAGACGATCGAGCGAAGCGACGAAACGTTGTCCGTCTTTGCGCGGTGCCATCCAGAAACCGCCGCCGGCCGCGGGATCGAAGTCTGCCGAGCCCACGAGCAAACCGATGGGATCCGAGCCGCGCAAGGCACCCGCCGCGCTGACGTCGATCACTTTGCTCTCGGTCAGCTTCTTCGCGCGGTCGAAGACGGTGTCCACGCCGCCGCCGCGTTCGCCGGAGAGCACGATGATCGTGGGCCGATCGTGTCGCACGTTGAGCGCCGACATGAGCTGCGAAGCGAGCGAGAAGGTGGCCGCTTCGTCGACGCCGGTTTTGCCGCGCAGGTGTGCGTAGATTTCGAGGAGTTTTTTGTCCGCTGTCCTTTTGGACAGGGGGCGGTCGACCGCCGCAGCGCCGAACATCCCCGCTTGGCGCGCGTAGTCCAGCTCGCGGCGCAATCTGCGGAGCGCAGACATTCCTTCGCCGAGCTCTGGGCCGTGATCGTCGATCAAACGATCGATCACCGTCATCGTCGGTTTCCGTTTTTCGGCGAAGCCCGCGCCGAAAGCGCGATCGACCGCGCGCGAAAGATCTTCGGGCGCGACCTCGTCCCCGCGGATCGCCATCCGCACTAAAGTGGCTTCGCTCCCGCGTTTGCGCTCGGTGAGTATGTCTTCCGCCATCTCCAGGACGCGGCGCGGAAGCGGTGCTGTCCGATCGAACAGGTCCTCGCCGAAGAACTCGGCGAGCACCGGTTTCGCTTCCACTTCGGCGAGCGAGACGATCTTTTCGGGCGCGTCTTCCGGCTCGTTTTTGATCTCGTCGCTCATCGCCAGCGTCAGGCTGCGGACTGCGCCGGCGATCGCGCCGTCGCCGAGCATCGCTGCGTTCTCGAGCGCTTCCGCGATCAGATGATCGGGGACCACCTCCAGCACGGGACGTTTGAGCAACATTTCGAGCGCGACGCGCTCCGGGGTGGAGAGCTTCTTCCAGGTGGGGTCGCGGGCATCGACCTGCGGATGCAGCTCGCCGCCGGGGCGAATCTCGAGACCATCGTTGCCGGCGAGGTGCACCAGCACCGCGAGATCTTCCGGAAAAAATCCGCCGAAACCGAGCGGTGACCAAAAGCCGTCGGGCAAGTCGCCGCGAAGGCCGATCAAGGTGTGTTCGCCTTCTTTGCTGCCGAGCGCTTTTTTGTAGCGCGACGGCGAGAGCAGGTACTCGCCGAAACGTCCGACGCCGTCGATGGTCACGCTGCGCGTCTTCTCGACCTCGTCGAGGACCCGCGTCGGATCACTCATCGGTGCGACGGTGATGCGCGAAGGTGAATCGTAGCCGTCCGCTTCGGGGACGAGCATCGCGACTTTGCCGTCTTCGTCGGGAACGAAGAGGCGCGAACCGCTCTCCGGATCGCAGAAGTCGGCGATCAGCTTGTGGGCGTCGGCGTCTTTGTGGACCGAGTATCGCACCAAGAGCTGCGCGAGATCTTTTTTCTCCACGCTGGCCATTAGGGCAGGTACTCCTCGTACGGCACGCGTTTGAGCGAAGCGTGAAGATCCGCGTGCGCGGCGACGCCGTCGACGACCAACAGCAGCGACAAGCTGTTGAACGGGCTCATTCTCGGCGAGCTCTTGTCGATCACGGCGCGCACCAGATCCAGTATCGGCGGCGCGAGCCGATCGTGTCGTATAGCGACCACCAAAGGCTCATTTTTTGCGGGACGGCGCGACAAAAGACCCGCAGTGAGCTCGCCTTCCACGTCGGCAGGCTTGGTCTCGCGGAGATCGACGAAGGACCAGGAAGTCGCTTCACCGAGCTTATCGACCGCTGTCCGCGCTTTGTTGCGATCTTTTTCGACGAAGCCGAGCAGCGACACGGTCGCCAAGGGACCGGTGTCTTGCATCAACCGCTCGACGCGATCGTACAGCTCTGCCTCGTAGGAAATCACTTCGCTCCCAGATCCAAATGAAAACAGGCCGCGTTGCCGTCGCGGATCATCAGCGCCAAGGGGTGCCCATAGGCGTCGACGATGCGCGCCGGTCCCTGCGCAAAATCGGACTCGCCGACCTTCATCCACTCGCCTTGGAGATCCGTCAGATCGAGCTCGTAGATGTCCTTGGAGACAGCGCCGTCTTTTTCGCCGCCGGAGTAGAGGAGCTTCGACTTCCCTTCGTAGACCAACTGCCCAAAGGCCGCGTTGAACGGCAAACGCGGCAGCTCGGTGAGCGTGCCGTTCTTGTTCATGTCATACGCGAAAAATCGACCGCTTCGCGCAGCACCTGGCCCCACGAACACCACGCCGTGGCCCGCCGCCGCTGAGCCTCCCCGATCTTCGATCGGAAGCGCGTCGCGTTGTTGGCGGTTGGCGCGCGTGTAGATCCGAAGATCGCGGCGCGTCTTCATCATCTTCTCGGGATTGTTGCCCGCTTCTTTCACGTAGAAACCGGCGACACCTCCCGACAAAAACAGCTCGCGTTCGGTGGCCACCGCGGAGACCCAAGCGACGTTCTCTTCCAGCGGGCGCTCCACGTTCCAGTGCGCCGCACGGTGGCGATCGCGCGCCGCTGCGCCGAGATCATATGAAAAATGGCTGTTTTTCGGGTCGCCGTCGGCACCTGTACCACCGACCAGGTGGATGGTGTTCCCTTCCAACACGGCTGAAACGCCCGCGACCGGAAGCTCCCCGCCGCGCGGCCCGGGGATCTCGACCCAAGTTTGCTGCCCAGCGTGTTTTTCCAGCGCGAACAAACGGACCGGCGGATGTTCCGTCGTCCCATCTTCGCGTTTGATCGGTTTTTGGCTGGTGAGCACCACCGGCTTTCCGTTCCAGGAGAACGCGGCCAAAAGATCATCGGCCGGCTGGGGCCCTTGGGTGAAGGGGACGTTCTTCTTGCCGATCGACTCGACGATCGCCCTGCCCACTTTGCCGAGCGAGTCCGGGCGAATCGCCGGAACCTCGATCTCGAGCACGGGATCGAAAACTTTCCTCGGTCCCTTCGCTTCTGCAGCCTGCGTTCCGCGCCGCAACACGCCCGCGGCCGCTTCCCACAAGGCCCATGCGTAGCTGCGATCGAAGTCCGGCTCCGCGTCGCGGAAACGGATGTGTGTCGTCGGACCCTGCTCGCGATAGAGCGTGATCCGATCGATCGTCTCGTAGTCTTTGCCGTAGAGCCCTTTGAGGCCCTCTTTGTCCCAGCCTTTCCAATTCACTCGATCGGCGGCGAGCGGGGGCAACAGCTGCAGCTCCGACGGCGACTTCCAATCCTTCTTTCGCGAACGCATCGGAAAGACGGTCTCGCCGAGCTGCACGAAGTCCCAGGTCCAGTCCTTACCTTCGTAGTGCTGGACGCGCTGCGCCGGCAGGCCCGCGTCGATCGCGCGCTTCAGCACCATCGAGATGTGCTCGTGACAACGGACCGCGTTCGGACGGCGCGCAAAATCGCCGAGCTTCTCGTCGATCTCACGAACCGCGAGCCCAAACTGGCCGCGCGCGAGCGCCTCGAAGGTGCTCGATGACTGGAGCGCTCCGAGCACGACTTACGCCTCTGCCTTCTTCTCGTCCTTCGCGCGTTTGCTGCTCTTCGCGACCATATGCGCGATGTCGTCGAGCGGCTCGAGGAAGAGCTGGTTGTCTTTGTCGAGACCGATGCGGAGGTGCGAGCCCTCTTCGATTCCAACGTTCAAGAGCTGCGCCGCAACCGCGTCACCGACCGCTTTGTCGAGGAAACGTTCCATGGCGCGACCGCCGTCTTGGCGCAGGTTCGCCGGGCTGAAATACGCAGCGAGCAAATGATCTTTGGCTTCCTGCGTGATCTCCAGGCTGGAGCCGTTGTTCTGCTCCATGCGCAGCGCCATGGCGTTGAACTTCATGTCGAAGATGCCCGCTTTCTGCGTCTTCGAGAGCGGATTGAACACCACCGGATCATCCATACGTTCACGCACCGGTTTCGGGATGCGCTCGAGGAACGCCTTGAAGAACTCGCGCTTCACCGCTTGTTCATCGTTGTACTCGCCGTCGCCCGCGTATTTCTCGAACGCTTGCTCCGCGAGGTTCGAGGTCATGATGATCTGTACGTTGGTACAGTCGACCTCTTTGCCTTCGTTGTCGCGTAAGCGGCCCTCGTCCATCAACTGCATCAACAGCGGGAAGATGCTGGGATGCGCTTTCTCGATTTCGTCGAGCAAGAGCACCGCATGTCCGCCGCGTTTTCGGATCTCTTCCGCGAGCTGGCTGCCGCCCTCGAAGCCGACGTAGCCCGGAGGCGCGCCCACCAATCGTGCGAGCTCGTGCTCCTGCATCATCTCGTTGCAGTCGAAGCGGATGAGCGCGTTCTCTCCACCGTAATATTCGCGCGCCACGGCCTTCGCGAGCTCCGTCTTACCGACGCCCGAGGGACCGGCGAAGAAGTGGACGCCGATCGGCTTCGTCGGATTCCGCATCTTCGCTTTGTCCGCGCGGATCGCTTTCGCGAGCTGTGCTTTCGCTTCGTCTTGGCCGAGCACGTGTGTGCCGAGCACTTCTTCGATGTTCGCCAGCTTCTTATCGACGCCGCCCGAAGATTGGAGCTTGTCGAGCGCGATGCCCGTCGCATCCGCCACCGCCGCCGCGACCGCATAACCGTCGAGCTTCAAGTGATAGAGGCGCATCGGCAAGCGGCCGATCTCTTTGTTCGTGCCGTCGATCTCGCCTTGGATCTTCTTAATCTCGGCGAGGTCGCGCGGCTGATCGCCGACGGGCTCCATGGCCACACGCATCTTGTCGCCGAGCGAGCCGAGCTTCTTGAGCAACACCTTCTCTTTGTCGGCGTGCGTGATGAGCGACTCGAGCTCCGCGGTCAGCTTTTCTAACCGATCGGTCAACTTTCCACGTGTCTTCACCGACTGCGCGTCTTCGCCGACCGCCGCTTCCTTCGCTTGGATCACGTCTTTGATCGCTTGTTTGGTGCGGCGCACCGACGGAGCATCCGCGTTGAGCTGCATCTTCACAAAGGAGCCCGCAGCGTCGAGCCAGTTCACCGGACCGCGCGGGCGTTTCATCTCCGAATAATGCGCGAGATCCGCTGCGACCTGCGCCGCTGAAGCCTCCGCTTCCACACCGTGAAACTTTGCGTATTTGTGCAGATTGGAGAGCACCATCTGCACGGTTTTGTCGGCCTTCGGCTCTTCGATGATCTGCGGCTGAATGCGATCCTCGAGCGCGCCGTCGGGACGAATGTGTTTTTTGAACTCGCCGAGCGTCGTCGCCGCGATGACCTTCACCGCACCGCGCGCCATCAACGGCTTGAGTGTGTTCACCAGATCGACCGCCGCGGCCGAACCGGTCATCAGCTGGTGCGCTTCATCCATGAAGAGGATGATCGGCACGGGCGGATCCCACTTCGCGGCTTGCTGGATCTCCGCCGCGATCTTGTCGACCACCGCACGCGTGCCGCCCTTCGCCGGGCAATTACACTCGTTCGCCAGTCGATCGACCGGTACGTTGAAGATGCGCGCGTTCTCCCAGCCGGGAGGCGCCTGGCCCGCGACGATCTGCACCGCCATACCTTCCGGGATCGCCGATTTGCCGACGCCGCGCTCGCCGACCAAGGTCAGGCTCGGCAAGCTGCGTTGCCCGAGCTTGCGATAAACTTTTTCGATCTCCGCTTCGCGGCCGACGGCGTTGTCGAGCAAACCTTCTTGCGCAAACAATACCAAGTCGTCGCCGAGCGCGTTCAGCGACGGCAGATTGAGGCGTTTGAATTGCCCGTCCGCTGCACGGGCCGCCGCGACGCCGCCGACCTCACCCACGTTCTGATCCATCAGCGAGTCGAGCTTCGACTTTTGCAGCGCGTCGCGAACCTGCGTCGCGAAGTCGTCCGGGCTGGAGATGATCACCCGGAACAGATCGTCGACGTTCGGGATCTCTTTGGCGTTGATGCTGGTGGCGATGGCCACGTTCCGCGTGCGCGTCGACATGCCCGCGCCGTCGCCTTCACCGAGGCGGGTCGCGGAGTCGAGCATCGCTTTTTCCACGTCGGGCGGGACGGTGATGCCGCGATCTTCGAGGATCTGTAGCGCGATGTGCTCGGGCTCGAGCTTCGAGTCGCCGGCGTACGCTTCTTTGGCGCGGCCGAAGACATCTTTGATGTCCGCGGCGCCGCCGACACGCGCGACATGGTTGTCGGCGGTCTTGCCTTCGAGATCTTGTTTCGTCGGGAGGACGACGTCGTCTGCGAAAGCGGCGACACCTTTTTTCTTCGGCGTGCACGCACCGGTATCGCAAGCGGCGTCGTTGTTCACCTGCGCGCCCGCGCCGAGGTTTCCCATGTTCACGCGCGTATCGTTCTTTACAGCCATCGCGTCATCCCTTCATCATTCGTGCTCGCTTATTAGCGAACACCAAACACACCACCGGCCGCCGGCCGGATCGACTTGAGCAGCTTCTCGATCGTTTTGATCGGCGTCGGGTCGCCTTCGAGCTGCGTCACCGTCGCTGAAATTTCGTCGCCGTTCGTTTGGTAGAGCAGCGTCATCTGCGTGAACCGTTTCCCGCCCGCTTCCGTCGTGAAGCGGATCGCTTGGCCACGCACGCTGCCCACCATCATGTCTTTCGTCTGCACGTCGTCGAGCTTCCCAAACGTTTTTTTCATGAACGCCAGATACTCGTGCAGCGTCTTGTTCTCCGAGCCCGTCTTCGCAGGACGGCGCTTCACCACCAGGTTGATCGAAGGCTTTTTGCCCTCCGACACCTCGAGGCGCGGGGCGATGATCACCGTCGACAGGTCGGTCCACCCATCCGGCACATCGATCTCGATCCCGTTAAAAAAGCGCTTCCCCATGACTAGCCGATGATCCTCCCCGCCTCTTCCCAGACGCCGACCGCTTGTTGCGGAAGCACCTGCGGGAGCTGCGCGAGATTGCGCGCGTAGACGCCGTGTTTGTCGAAGCGGCGAACCATCTTCGAGTCCGGCGTCACGCCGACCGTCATGAACGCGTAACCTTCCTGGGCCGCCTGTTTCATGGTGGCCAACATGCCAGGCATGCCTTGCCCGTCGCTGAAGCTCACCACCTGGCCGACGTCCGCATCCATCATGTTCAACAGGCCGATCGCTTCGCGCCCGCCCCGTTCATCATCGGTTGCGTCGTAGTTTCCGTTCACTTGGAATAAGAGATGCGCCTTCAGCGCGTCGTCCCATTCTTGCTCGAAGCCCGCGTGGAGACGGACTTTATCGGAGAAACCGACCACCGCGATCTTGATGTCCGGATCCGCCATTTTCAGCGCGTCGCCGTAAGCGATCATCGCCTCGATATGGGCCTTCATCTTCTCGGAATCACCCATGGAGGACGACTCGTCGATCGCCAAGACCACCGTCGCTTTGGTGTCCTCCGTCGGACGTTTGCGTTTGAAGATCCGGAGCACCGGCACGCCCTGCGCGAGGCCCACGACGTACATCGGGAGCTGCTCTTCGTCGAATAAGGGGCCCGAAAGCTGCTTTCGTTCCCACTCCGCGCCCCGCGTCTTCGGGAGGCTCATCTGCACCGCGTCGTGGAGCGAGTCGATGATCCCTTCGTGCTCGTGCCGCGCGCGCAGGTCGGACACCTGCCGCATACATTCGCGGAACTTCGGCGTCTTCGCGTTCTTCGCCTGGTTCATCTCCAGCTCTTTGAGCGCACGTTCGTACACTGTCCGATCGACCAGGTTGTTCATCTCGCGCCGCGGGCCGCGGGTACCGAAAGCTTCGCCCGGATCGCCGCCGATCATCACCGGGTCGGCCATGCTGAGCACACAATCCATGGGGCCCGCGGAGCTCGGCGCGCGCATCGGCTCTTGGTTCTTCGACTCGCCGATGCCCTGCGCCGCCGACTTCACTTTGCCGCGATAACCGCCCGCGTTCTGCACCACCGTATGCGCGAGGAGGCGCGCACCACCGGTGATCGCCTGCGAGAAGTTGTGCGCGTGGAGGCCGAAACCTTTTTCGTGCGCGTCGTCGACGTCGCCCGCGACCTCGGCGATGTGTTGCGCCGCGCCGAAGCCCATCATCGCCACGCCGATGCCTTCGGCGCGCCGATTTTCGATGTAACGCTTCACGTCGTTCTTGTTGCCGATCTGCGCGTCGGTCAAAACCAAGATCAGCTTGTTGTTCGCGCGATCGGTGAACTGTCCCGCCGCGACGTTCATCGGCTCGATCAGATCGGTATAACCATCCGCGTTTCCGCACAGGCCGTAAGCGCGATCGGCCCAAACCTCGTCGAGCCGCTCGGACATCGGTTTGTGCACGAAGATGGAGACGTCTTTGTAGTGGTCGCGATCGAGCGAGGACGCGACCGGCGCTTCTCCCGCGGCACCGATCTTCTTCGAGCCGAAGCCGACCACCGCGCAGTTTCGCTCCGCGCGCATGTGTGCGGCCATGATGATCGCCAAAGTCGCGCGTTCCTGTTCGATGATCTGCGCTTCGCCGCGCGCCAGCCGCGAGTTGATCGTCGAGCCGGATTGGTCGACGACCACCACCGTCTCCAGACCCGGATGTTGCCGCAGCGTATCCGCGAGCTGATTCACCAGATCTTCGTGGTCGGCGATGAACTTCGAGAACTCCGTGAGGAGCTCCTTCTTCATCTCTTCTTCGGTCTGCTCGACCTTGCGCGCCTTCGAGAGCTTCTCGTTCATGCGTTTTTTCATCGCGCGCAGGTCGTCGTCGGACATCTCGATCGCCCGCAATTTGTCGGAGCGCTCCGTGATGCGGCCCTCCGGGAGGGCGTCGCGGCCGAGCTCGCCGATCGTCGTCTCGCGATCGATCTTGGTGGCCTTCTTCTGCTCACCGGTTCCAACGACGTCGCTCTTCCCGTACGGACCTTCGATCGGCGGCGGCGTGCCTTGGCTTCCGCCACCCCCACCTGATCCTTTGGCCAGGCCCATGGCGGACGCTTGGGCCGCTGAGCCCAAGCCGCGCCCACCGACGCGCCGCAAGCTCACCGACTCTTCTCCGCCGGCGGAGCGCGCGCTCGATCCTGTACCCCAGGCCAGTCCGCCCATCATCTCTTCGACGCGGCTCTTGATCGCCGGTCTTTCTTCGACGACCACCGGTACTTTCGGTTGCCGCTTCTCGATCAGCTCGGGGAAGTAGTCTTCTTCCACGCGATCGAGCTTCTCGCCGAGCGAAGCGTGATCCGCGTTCATCAAGGACGCGAGCGCCTCACCCGCCTCTTTGGCGAAGGTCAAAATCTCACGTTTGATCCCCGAAGCGCGCGCCTTCTTGGTGCGTTCGGTGAAGGTGTCGACCATCGCCGTGAAACGATCCGGCGCGTCGTCCAGCTTGCCGAGCTCCGTCGCTCCTTTGAGCAAAGGTTCGAGCTCTGCTTCCAACGTGCGCGCATCGGCCGACATCGGGCCACCTTCGGCGATGATGTTTTCCAGACCGTCGCGGAGGCGCAAAATTTCGCTCGCCAGGACCACCGCCGCGGGGCCGGTCATCATCTCGCTCGACTGCACCAGCGCCGATTTCAGCGCGCGCGACAAATCCGGGATCGACGCGTCGTCTTCGAGCGGGTCGTACTCGAGGAAGCTCCGCGTGGCGTCGAAGAGACGGACGCGCGCATCTTTGATCTTGGCCGCATAAGAAGAGGTGGCGGTGAAGAACGGAGCTTCGAGATCGTCGAGCGCACGTTCGAGCGCCGCGGAACGGATCGCACCGAGCGAGAGCGACAATTCGCGCGCCGTTTTGTCGGCGCCCGGCGCTTTCGTCAGCCGCTCCACGAGATCGATCGCCTTCGCCAGCAGCTCGAGATCGGGCGCGCGATTTTCACCCTGAGGACCGAGCAAGAGCCACAACATCTCGCCCAGCGAGCTGTACGTTTGGATAGTGGCCTCGTCGAGCTTCTTGGCGCGGGAGAGCTTCGAGGCGAGGTCCACGTACGCGGAGTACGCGTCCGCCGCCGATTGTTCGGCATCTGTCCCTAAGGACAGGTCGCCTTGCCGCGCCGCCGCCGACTGCGCGCTCTCGATCAGCTTCGCCGCGGCTTCTTTGGCGCCCGCCGGCAGGACACTTTCGATCGCCCCAACCCGCTGCGCCACGTGGGAGGTCAACGAGAGGCGCGACCAGGAGCCGATCCGCTGTTCGGCGTTCCCCAAACGTTCCACCGACGGTTGGAGCGCATCGAAGATCGCGACCAGACGCGCCGCCTCTTCCGCACCACGCGCCGCACCGGGATCGAGCTCGCCGAGTTTTCCTTCGACCTCGCGCGCCGCGAGCATCGCGTCCGCACACCACGAGCTGGACATGGCGAAAAACTTGTCGGTGCCGAAGACCGCTTCCAGCGGACGCGCTGCATCGACGATCGTATCGAGCCGCGACGAAATTTCGATCGGCACTTTTTCGAGCGCACGGACCGCACGCGCGGCTTTTCGCAGCTGCTCGAGCGGCTTTCGCATATTGAAACCGCGCAAGCCGCCTTCGCCGCCGACCGCACCGACCGCCGCTTTTTCCAGCGATTCGGCGATCCCGGCGAGCTCTTTGCGCCAATGTTCGATCGCCGAATTCGCCAGCGAATCGTCGAGATCCTTGAGCAGCTTTCCGATCGATTGTTGATCGCGCTCCAGGTGTCCCAGCGCGCCGACAGCCTTCATCTCCAGGTCGCGCGCCGAGGTGATCACTTGTTCGCGGCGAGCCAATAATTCTTCGGACGGCTCGATGGTCTTCTTGTCGTCTTCCGGCTCGGGAATCGGGCTCAGCGCACGCGCGCGCTCGAAGTCGAGATCGATGATCTGCAGCTTCGTTTCGCGCGCAAAGCTCTCGTCCTCCAGCTCCGCCCGCCTCTTGTTCGACTTCCTCAGCAAGGCGCGATCGAGCTTGTCTTCGTTCGCCGCCGCCGCCGCCGCCGCTTCTTCGTGTTCGTCGGTGAGCTTCGCGGCGTCATCGAAGACCGCGCGCAGCTCGTCGGCCGCATCATCTTTGCCGTCGAGCGCTTTGGTGCGCGAACGCAGGATCTCCTGCACCGCCGACACGTCGTAGTCGAGGTTCCCGACGTCTTCGCCGGAGAGCTTCAAGAACGCGTCGACCAAGTCCTGCATCTCTTGGCGAACCGCGCCGATCAACGCCGGGAGCGCTTGGCCCGCCGCGACGTCGTCGACTTTTTGCAGCGCGTTCTTCAACGCTTTGATCGAGGAGCGATACGAGCCCGCCGAAGCCGGCTGCGTGCGGATCGCCTCCGCTGCACGCATGATCGCTTCCAAGGCCGGCGCGAGCTCGACCGCTACGCCGCCTTTGTTCGGCACTTCGCTGGTCAGCTTGTTCGCGCTGGTACAGAAGGCGTCGATCCGCAGCAGGACATCGCGTCGCGAACGATCGTTCGTCATCTGCCCGAGCACGATCGACAACCACTTCTTCAGATCACCGTTGTCTTCGTCCTCTTGAATCGAGGAGAGGCGCGCGTATTTCGCCGCCAGCTCGCCGAGCGTATCGACCATCTTCAGCTGTTCGGTCAGTCGCGAGGTGAGCTCTTTGTGCGTAGAGATCTTTCGGAAATCCGGGAGCGCACCCGCATCTTTGGCGAGCACGGTCTGGATCTTCGCGAGCACCGTAGCGACGCGTTTTTGAGCGTCGGTGAGCGCGAGATCCGCCGGCGCGATGTCCGCCTTCTTCTTGCCGAAGAAGCCAAAGCTCATGATGTTCAGCGCGACGCGGCCGGCTTCCTCGAACGCTTCGCCGACCGCGCGCGACCAGCTGTGCGCAGCTTTCGAGGTCGCTTCCAGCTCTGTCCGCGCCGCCTGCAGCTCGGCCAAAAGATCAGGTGATCTTTCGGCCAGGTTGGCATCGCGCGAGACGTCCCGCAGCGCATTGTCGAGGTGGACCACCGAGCTTTGCACTTGCGAAGCGATGTGCCGTGCGCGCGTGTTGATCCGGTCGCGATACGTCTCCGCGACGCGATCCTCGTCCTTCTTCTTCAGCGTCTTGAACAGCTCGCCGCTGCGCCTCGCCACGAGCACATTTTCTTCGGCGTCGAGCCCGGCCATCGCTTGGCGGTAGAGCTTCATCGCCGGCGAGTCGGCCTTCGCCGCTTGTTCGGTCTCGAGGCCCACGTCCGCACGCGCATAGGAAAAGTTCGCGAAGAACTTCGCCGGATCGGGCGCTTTTTGCGGCGCATTTTGTTGCTGCATGGTCGCGAACGTTTCCATGCGCCGCGTCCCGATCACCGCTCCCGCTTCTTCGCGTGCGAGCCGCTCAGCTTCCGCGCGCAGATCCCCGTCGCTGCGGAGCGCCGGGCGATCGACCGAGTCTTTCGAATAGTCGAGATGCAAGAAGTCGTTCTGCTGAAGGATCGACTCGATCTTGTGCATCGTGCGCGACAGCTGATCGTGCTGCCGCTCCGCACCTTCCAAGCGGCGGATCTCCACCAGCTCTTCGCGCACGTCGTCGACCAAGGTCGACGTATCGAGCGCCGCACGTTTCATACCGCGCCGCAATTCCGCCGACGCTTCCGCGATGCGCAGGCCCTCGAGGATCGAGCCCGCGTCGCGTAGCGCTTCCACCAAACCGCCGACTTCGAGCTGTTGGTCCGCACCGCGCGCCGCGTGCGCTTCTTCCAGGCGTTCGAGCAGCTGATCGAGCGAGGTCAGCTCGTTTCTGAGCTGATGGTGATTCTTGAAGATCGGGCTGGTACCGACCAAGTGCCACTTGTCGAGCAGGTCGCGCAGCAGGTTTCCGAGCTGATCGTCCGCTTCGCCCGCGCGGTCGCGATACTTGAGCATCGCCGCGCCGACGTCATCGCGGATCTTGAGGAGCTTTTGGTGCGCTCCGGCCGCATCGAAACGTTCGCGCACCCGCGTGATGTCCGCGATGCGATCTCCTGCGGAGTGGCCGCCGGCCGCACCGAGCGCGGTGAACGCCGTCTCGTAACGCGCGAGGATCGCCAAACGGTACTCGAGATCCCACATGCGCGAGCCGCGCAAGAAGTCCAAGGCGCGATCGTGAAACGAGGCCTCTTCCGCCGCACCCGCTGCGCGCTCCAAGAAACGCCGCAAGCTGCTGAGATCCTCGAGTGCGATCGGGTCGAGCTTCGGGCCCAGTTTCTCCAGCGACTTTTCGATCCGCGCCGCAGCCGCCTGCGGAACCAACGAAGATTCGAGCAGCGTCCGGAGCATGGAATCAAGCTGCACCGCGCTCTTCTTTTCGAGCGCGCCTTCGAGCGACTTCGCGGCCGCCGCCAACAATTCGTGGGTAAAGACCGGCGAAGCTTCGTCGTAATCTTTGCGGAGCGAGCTGATCTCCGGGCGCTCCACGATGTCGATCGGCCTGATGTCGGCGAGCGTCAACACGCCGGTCAAGCTGTCGGTCATCTGGTCGAAGAGCGCGCCCAGCTTTTCGTCGATCTCCAAGCCTTCTGCTGGCCTTAAGTACAGGCGGCCGATCACGTCGGCGAGCGCCTCTTCCATCGGCGTGTTCCGCTCTTTGATGGAGCTCGCGATCTGGCGCGCTGCTTTCAACAGACGTGCGGAGTCGAAACGCACCACCTGCCGCCGTACCTGCGCGCGTTCCGACAAAGAATCCGCGGCCGCCGAGGAGAACGTCTCCAAAGCGCCCGCCAGCTCCGCCGCTCCCGGCACACCTTGGAGGAGATGCGACAGCAAGATCTTCAGATCGGCGCGCGCGCTGACGGAGGGACACTGTACTTTGGTACAGAGGGATCCCAGCTCGCGAATCAGCGGCGGATCGCCGGCCGAGGTCTGCAAAACCAGCTTAAATGCGGCTTTTTTTACCTCGAGCTTGCCGTCGTGCACGCGCGTTACGTGGCGCGTCGCCGCGATCTCCACCAGGCGCGTGAGCACCTCCGCGGGGATCTTCGAGGCGCTCTTGATCAGCAGCGTCCCGCCTTCGTTTTGGGCTTTCCACACGAGGCCTTCGTGCTCTTTGAACTCGCCGGTCTTCGAGTCTTGGATGAGACCGCCGAACAAATACGCTTCTTGAAGCTCTTCGTTTCCTTCGACCGCGGTCACCGGTGAAGTGGTGATCCGCGCGAGTGTGTTCACGCAGGCATCGGCGACGAACTCATCGCCGTGCAGTTGGATCACTTCGCCGAACTGCGCCGCCGCGACCGCTTTTTGGAACACCGCATCGAGCGACTTCGTCGGAGGCAAAATGGCCTCTGGACCAGGTACACCTTCGCGGATGCCGCCCGGATCGCGCTGCACCACCCAATCGCCAACGCGCATGACGTGCGGGCTCGGATTGATCTCGGTGGAGAGCGAGATCTTCTGCCAATCCGCGCCGAACCAGTCGTCGAGCTCTTTTTTGAGCGTCTGTTTGTCTTTCTCCGGGAGGAAACGTTCGCCGTAGAGCTCGTTCACCAAATAGGCGAGCATCTCTTTTTCGTCGTCGACGACGTTGCGATCCGAGAGCCACTTCAAGCGGAAGCCGATCGCCTCGGCGTCGCGGTTCAACAAAGAGCCGACCGCGCGGCCCGAAGCGAACTTCGACTCGCGGATCAGCTGATTCAAGTACGTGTGAAACGAACCGAGCAGCTGCGCCGCTTCGCGTGAGATCTTGGTGCGTTCTTCGATGGCCAGCGCCAGCTCCGCCGCACGTTCATCGAGCTGTGTTCCGCTCGAACGGGTGGTGAGCAGCGGTTCGATCAACCTGTTCTGTAGCGCAGGTGAATATTCGTGCACCGCATCCGGCGTGCGGAGCATGACCATGCGGAAACCGGGCGCCGCTTTCAGCCAATCACCGGAACGCGGCAGGCGAATTCCTTGGCGTCCGTCGCCGAGCGAGTTCAACCGTTCGAGCTTCGAGGTCGGCACGTTGCCGCAGCCGCGCAGAACGAGGATGTGTCCTTCTTTGACCGCTTGGCCGATCTGCTGGAGCTCTGCTTCGAAGCCCCCTTTGTCCTCCGCTTTTTCGGAGGCCACCAAACGTTCGATCAATCCTTCGATGTCGACGTTCGGCGGCAACGAAACGACGGTGATCTGCCGGCCCGTAAGCCGCCCCAGCTCGCGCAGCGTTTCGACGGTCTCGCCGTTCTCATCGTCGGAGCAGGAGATCGGCCGGCCTTTGCCGAGCGAGATCGCATCCGCGAGCAACGTGAGATTTTTGCAGCGCGCCGGCGTCGGCGGAAAACGGGAGCTGTCGAGCGTCCACGGGCGCGCGCCGCCGTATTCGATGAATGTGTCGCCGAAGTAGACGCCGGTCTGGCCTTGCTCCGGTTTGGTGTATTTTTCGAGCGGGCGATCGTTTGCGCCGAAGGTCTCGACGAGCTTGGCGGTCGCCTTCGCTTCGAGCTTCGGGCCGAGCTTCGACCACAACGAAAGCTCAGCGGCTCGCTGCGCTGCTTCCGCCGCCGGCGCACGGCCGCGGAGCTGCACGAACAGATCGAGGAACGAAGAAAAAATACGCGGCGTGAGCGGCGAAGTGCCCGGTGTCTTCGAGGCCCGCTGCATCTCGCGCAAAGAGGTGAACAGCTCCACCGCACGATCCGCTTCTTCGGGATCGAGCAGCTTGCCCGCGTGGACCGCGTGGCGATCGGCGCGCGCACGCACGTCACTGTCCAAAAGATCACCTGCCCATTGGGTCAGGTTCATCAGCTCCGGTCCTTCGACCTTCGCCTTCTCGAGGAGCGCGTTGATCACGGCGCGGATGGGCGCGTCTTTTTTGTCGTAGCTGAAGACGGACAACACATCCGCGAACAGCCGCGCGAGCTGGCCGTCGAGCTGCAGCTCCGGCGCCTGTGTCTTGTCGAGCTCCGGTGCGGCACCACCTTCGAGCGAAGCCGCGAGCGCTGTGGTCAACGTTTTGCCGAACGCGCCCCGGAGGTCGACGACCTTCTTCAGCTCCGCCGCGAGGTGCTGCCGATTTTCATCGTTTCGCGCCGGCGTTGCGTGGGCCGGCGTGGAGAGGACGTAGTCGCGCTGCGCGATCTTTCCGAGATCCTCGCGCGAAGAAAGCTCGCGCAGACCGACGATGCGCATGCGGCTCGCTTCCGCGTCGGAGAAGCCGTCGTCGCGGATGTCGCTGCCGTTCGTGGTCACCACGAAGCGGAAATTCGGATCCCAATCTTTCTTCTCGATCGTCTCTGGCGGGCGTTTTTGCGAGATCTGGATCTCCGAGCCTTCGGTGACCGGATTGAGCTTCTCGCGCGTGTTGTTCGGCAGCGTGAGGAACTCGTCGCCGACGAACAAACCGCCGCCCTTGATCGCCGCGGACAACGGGGCGTACTGGAACTCGACGTTTCCGTCTTTGCTGATCACCGTCGTGCCGAAGAGATGATCCTCGGTCATGTCGCCGTGAAAGGGCTGCTCGTGCCACGGCATGTTGAGGTGGTGCGCGAGCCACTTCATCAACATCGTCTTGCCGGTGCCGGTATTTCCGACGACCGCCAGCGGTTGTTTCAGCTCCAGCGCGAGGAGCACGCTCTCCAAAAATTCGAGCTGCTCGCCGACGGGATCTTTGACGCCCTGAAGATCGGGAACGAGGCCCTCGACCTCGGGATCATCTCCCATCGGACGGATCGGGAGCCGCGCGGTGCCGATCTGTAAAAAGGTGACTTTTCCCCCGTTTTCCAGGCCTTCGACGCGCTGGATCTCGTTCGGCCGCGGGCTCGTCGTGACGTCTTTGCCGAAGTGTTTGGTGACCAGCTTGTCGAAGACCAGCGTGCGCTCGCCGTCGTCGAGCAACATGTCGCGCACCAGGCGAGAAACTTCGCGCCCCAGGATCTTGCGTTGCTCATCCGCGTCCTTCACGCCGTCGCGCAGAAACAAATATTCCGCCGTCCGCCCGGCTTTGAGCATGTCGCGTTCGGTACAGGTGATCGGTCCGACCGCGCTCTTCAGCGAGCCGTCTTTCACCGACTTTTCCAGGTCCGCGAAGAAATTTGCTGTCTTCGCGATCAGCTCGCGGGGGAGCCGGCACTGGGATTCGACGATCTCGATCTTCTCGTCGATCGGCTTCGCGCCGACCGCGATGTGGAACATACAGTCGAGGATGGTCGGCGGCGGTGCGGCGCGGCCGGTCTTCGGATCCTCCGGGTTCGTCGTCGCGTAGAGGATGGCTGTGCCGATGTCGCGCTCGCGATCCGCTTCCGCGTCGATCACTTTGCGGCGGTGATCGATCCACGGCTTCAGCGCCATCTGCCCTTCCGAAGACAGATACAGCTCGTCGGCCATGAGCATCGACTCCAGCTCGGCCGCTTTCATCTCCGGTCCTTCGATGTGCCGGAAGACCGTTTTTCCGCGCTCGTTCACCGGCCCAAGGCCGCCGAGCAGCTCGCGCGACTCGGTCGACGCCGAGAAGTTCACGCGCACGTTCTTCTTCTCGACCAACGCCGAAAAGACGATGCCCAGCGCCGTTTTTCCGGAGCTCGCCGGGCCGACGGCCAACACCGGACGTCCGAGCCGGTACGCCACCGCCAGCGCTTCCAGGTGCGGGCGCATACTCTCGGTGATCCGGTAGCCGGTCTTCGCCAGACGTTTCTTCTCTTCCGCGGGCGTCAGCTCGAGGAGCCGCATCCAAAGCGGCAGCTTCTCCGCCGCGCGCGCGGGAAGCGCTTCCGCCTGCGCTTGCATCGCGCGATAGGCGTCGCTCTTCTTCGGATCGACGTTGAAGAGCAGCCTCGCCGCGCTCAGCGCCGCTTCCTCGGGATACATCTCGTCCGAGAGCAGCGCCACGGTCCGCGAAAAATCGATGAAACGTTGGAGCTTGGTCAGCCCACACTTCGGGTTCTCGTCGTGGAGCGCTTTCGCGAAGCTCTCCACCACGCTCAACACCTCGGGCCGCGCGCGCACCTCTTCGGGAACGAAGCTCATCAGCTCGAGCAACGTCGGCTCGGTGAGCCGCACTTCGGTCGCGCTCGCGCGATCCGCGGCGTCGGGGCGATTGCGCCCGCGCACCTGTCCTTCGGTACAGGAGAGCAAAATTCGCGCGTTTTTGTGGACCGGTTTCTCGACGATCTTGCCGTTCTCGACCAGCTTGATCGTCTTCAAGCCCTGCAGCTGAAAAAACGCGTTCTGCCGGTCGCGCGGCATGTGGTCCAAGTGATCGACGTAGAGCATCTTGCCGTCGATCAGAGCCTGCGCCAGGCGACCTGGTCTAAAGTACAGCTCGCCTTTTTCGTTGAAGACCGGCGTCTCCATCAAAGACTGCGGATCGGTGCCGGTGTGACCGATGATCGTCACCAGCTCCAAACCGCGGCGGTTGGCCAGCTCCGACGCCAGCCGCGTCGCACCTGACTGTCCGGCGTGGGTCATCAACACCGTTTCGCCGGCGTTGAGCGCGGCCTCCGCGAAATACAAAGCGCGATCGATCGACGGCGTGTGAACGAAAGAAGGATCCTTCGACTTCTTCGGCGCGATCTTTTCGAGCGCGCCCATCTTCAGCTCGGCGACCAGGCCCTCGAAGGCCGCGATGCTGTCGGGGTTCGACAGCCGCGCGCCGTACACGCCCCACAACGCGGAGACCACGTCTTCGTGAAGGATCTCTTTTTTGCGCGCAAAACGTGCGCCGGCGGCGGAGAGCATCGGCCACGCGAGTGGGAAGCCGCGCCCGAAGCTGAGGTGACCCTCCGACTCCGCGTTCTGCAGCGCCTCGTGAAAACCGGCGAGCGAATTCGCGAAACCGCGCGTGAGATTGTGTTGTTCGCCCAAGAGCCGCGCGTGTTCTTCGCGGTTGTAGCCGCGAATCTCGCGGTGATTGCACGCTTCGACGAGGCCTTTGTCGAAACGTTTGCTCTGGTCGCCGATGATCACCAGGCGGAAGTCTTGGTGCACTTCGATCACCTGTCCGCTGATCGGGTGATGAAAGTGTTTTGCGCCTTTGGCCAACGCGCGGAGCGTCGCTTGAATTTGTGCGTCCGCGTTCTCCAGTCCGTTGAGCACGAAGACGCCGCCGTCGCGCACACACTTCGTCAGCGGTCCGTCGATGACACGAAGCTTGTTGTTCTCGTTCGGGCGCATCGAGCCGACCAAAGAGTCGAGCGCGGTCGAACGCGTCACCGTCAACACTTCGTGTTTCGCGGCGGTCGCTTCGAGCAGCCACTTCGCGGTGTACATCGCGCCGGAGCCGGTCGCCGCGGAGATGAGCGTCGCCTCTTTGCTCGCCAGGCCGCGGGTGATGTGCGTGATGACGTTGGCGTTCGGCTCGAGCAAAGTCAGCGCGGCATCGTGACTGGCCTTGAGGACAGTGGCCTCTCCACCGATGTAGAGATGGCCGTCGCGCTTCGCCACCGCGTCGAAGCGCGACAGGTGCGCGCGCGCTTCGTTCTTCTTGAAGCGGATCGACTGCGCTTCCTTCACTTGCCGGTGGGTCATCTCCAGCACGTCGGTCACGGCGCTGTCGGCGTCGGGCGAAAGGTCCTGGTGCTCTTTGGGCGCGGGGGCGTCTTTGTCCAAAGGCGCGCCGGCCTTCTTTCCAAAAACTTCGTGAGGGCGGAGCCCGCGGCCGACTTTGTCCGTCATGCGTAGGTGTGCCTCGGGGCGACCCGGAGGTTATCGGCGATTCCGAGAAACCGTCAACGCAACTTGGGGTCGGACGATCGTCGTAGGAAGGTTATCCAAATTATGGAAACCAAACGCTCTCCCGCTTCAAGCGTGCGCGAGCGCCTCAGATCTGAAATCTGCTGTGATGTGGGAGCTTTCCTTTCGACCGATGTCCTGTCCCAAGACCGAATTGTTAGCTTCAGAGCTGTGATTCGGATCGCGTCCGCCCTCGCCGCTCTCTGGGCGATCAGCTGCGCGCCGTTGCTCGACGTTGAGACACCGAGCGCCACGGAGGCGCGCGCGTTGGCCGGCGTCCCCGTCGACGGTTTTCCGAATTACGTCGAACGCCAGATGCATCTGGCGATCAATCGCGCGCGCTCCGCACCGAACGATGTCGCCGCGGGCAACGCGAACGATTGTTCCGCGCAAAAAAACGCGACCCCGCCGTTGATGTTCGATCTCGCCGGCGCGCGCGCAGCTCGCTTTCACGCGAAACACAGCACGCTCAACATGGGCGGGCTGACGCACGATTCCTACTGTACTTTGAGACAGGATATCGCCGCGACGAATTGCGACGGTGCGGCCGCGTGCGCGTGCGAGACGGGTAGCGAATGTTTCTCGTGCACCACGCTCGGCGGCTGCGGCACTCCATTTTATTCACGCGCATCGCTGTTCGGTTTCGCGGCGAACGGCGAGGTCGGCGCCGCAGGTTATGCGGACGGCTTCGCAGCGGTCCGCGGTTGGGTCACCGAGTGTCCTCCCGCCGACGGACACCGGCAGATCCTCACCGGCGCCGACAAAGACGTGATCGGTCTCGGGCACGCGGACAACGGCGGTTGTTGGGGCTCGTTCGACTTCGGCGACACCGGCTACCAAGCGCTCGCGCCGGTGATGTTGCCTTCGGGCGTGCATGTTCCCGAGACCGGTGGCGCGGGCACGATGTTCGATTTCTACGTCAGTTATTTCTCCGCGGGCGCCGCGCGGACCGTACAATTGGTGGTCGACGGTGTCTGTTTCGACATGGCGCTCGAGCTCGGCACACCCCAGAACGCAACCTACAAAACTTCGCGCGCGGTGGGCGCGGGCTGCCACGAATATTATTTTTACGCGGAGAACGAAGCCGGCGCGCCGTTCACCTATCCGGAGTCGGGCGCGTGGGGCACCGGCGAATGTTCCGCCTATACGCCGTCGCGGATGCCCGCCGCCTGCAACAACATCGATCCTTGCCAAGACACGGACATGGACGGCGTCGACACCTGCGAAGGCGACTGCAACGACGCCGACGCGGCGGTCTTTCCGGGCGCTCCGGAGCTGTGCAACGAGCTCGACGACAACTGCAACGCCACCGACGATGAAGGTTGCGCGTGCGGCGACGGCGAGACGCGCGGCTGCGGCTTCGACGAAGGTGCGTGTACGCTGGGAATGCAGACCTGTACGGGAGGACAGTGGGGCGCCTGTATCGGCGCGTTCGTTCCCGACGGCGGATGTAACGCACCTGTCCGGCCGGACGCGGGCAGCGTAGTGATCGCCGGCGAAGACGGCGGTCCGAGCAACGAATTCGGCGCCACCAAAAGCGATCTCTCGGCGGGCTGCGGTTGTTCGGCGACCAAAACGAAGCTCGACCCTGCCATGCAAGCGAAGCGCGCAGTGAGCGGAGCGAACGAAGAGGCCGCAGGCGGGCTCGACCCGCCGATAACGGGCATGCAAGCGAAGCGCGCAGTGAGCGGAGCGAACGAAGAGGCCGCAGGCGGGCTCGACCCGCCGATAACGGGCATGATTGCACTCATCGTGATCTTGGCGTTATGCATGCGCCGCCATGCTCGAAGGTAAAACGGCGATCATCACCGGAGCGTCGCGCGGGATCGGCGAAGCGATCGCGCGGAGCTTTCATCAAAAAGGTGCGAACGTCGTCCTCGCCGCGCGCAAGATCGAAGCGCTCGACACGTTCGCCAAAGAGCTGGGCGAACGAGCGGTGGCCGTCGCCTGTCACACCGGCAAAAACGAAGACATTCAGAAGCTGATGTCGATCGCGCTCGAGCGTTTTGGCCAAGTGGACATCGCGGTGAACAACGCAGCGACGAATCCGTACTTCGGCCCGATGCTCGGCATCGAATGGGGGGCTTGGGACAAGACCTTCGAGGTGAACGTCAAAGGTTATTTCGCGCTCGCCAAAGCGACGGCCGAGCACCTGATCGAAAGATCAGCCCCGGGCTCGATCATCAACATCGCGAGCATCGTCGGGTTCCAAGGCGCACCGCTTCAAGGGGTGTACGGCATGACGAAGGCCGCGGTGTTGTCGATGACCAAGACGCTCGCGGTGGAGCTCGGCGCAAACAACATCCGCGTCAACGCGATCGCGCCGGGCATCATCAAGACGAAGTTTTCATCGGCGCTCGTGGAGAGCGAAGAGATCTCCAAGTTGATCTTGTCGAAGACTCCGCTCGGACGCGTGGGCCGTCCCGAAGAGATCGCGGAGATCGCCGCTTATCTCGCGAGCGAGGCCTCATCGTTCGTCACCGGCGCGACGTTCACCGTCGACGGCGGCTACACTGTGAACGGCTGACCTACATCGCCGAAAAGACGCAACTTTCTCGGCGCGCGCTTCGATAAATGGATCAAGCAGCGCTCCTCGGGGCGAGAGGCTCATCCGACCGAAGTTTGTCGCGAGCGTCGAGGAGTGTCCCCTCCTCGGCGCGTTTCTTTTTCGTGTTAGCGTGAAGGTCCCGATGGAGGTCCCCGAGATCGCGCTCGAGACCTACCGTTTATGGAGCACGCGCGCGCTCGATGAAGCCGCCTTGCACCGCATCCAAGCTGATCTTTTGGCCATCGACGATCTCTCGAAGCTGTACACCACTGTCACCGCGCTCGCCGCGACCGCGCTCTTCTTCGAGCAACGCGGAGATCTCGCCGCCAAAGATCGCCTCTTGGAGCTGATCAAAAGCGAAGCGCCGCGCCTGCACTTCGCCGAGGCATTCGACACCGAGGCGATCGCTGAAGCGGTCGCGCTCCGGCTGGAAAAACTCGCGGGTCCCAAAACGATTGCTCCGCGCCCGCCCCGTCCTCCTTCGGTGAAGGCGCTGGTTCCAAATCCGGCCCTGCGGCCGCCGCCCTCCAAAAAACAATGATCTCTCGGGCAGGTATGCTGGCGTTCGCCTTCGGCGTGGTTCTCTTGGGCATCATCTTCGCGCTCAAACCGCGCACCGTACTGCCCGAGTACACGCTCACTTTCGACGGTGAGACTCTGATCGCGCGCTCCGCGGAACCGAATCGGGCGCGCCTGCAAGCGGAGGCGTTTTGGGTCGATGGGACAGGTGTCCATCCGATCAGGTCCCCCGTGATGGTCGATCCCGCGGGAGACGTCGCGGTGAAAGGCTTGGCGCTGCCCGCAACGAACGAAGAGCTCATCGTGGGGATGATCATCGGGCACGAAGATTCCATGCCCAGCCCCGAAGCCGCCTGGGACGACATGGCTTCGGAGACGAAGCTTCGCGCGGGCTTTCGGGTGGTGACGCTGAAAACACGCGGCTACGACAACGCCCGCTCGATCCGCTGATAGAGGTCGATCCGGTCGACCAGATCGGTGAGGTAGTCCATGCGATCGGTGTCGATGATCAACGTCTCCGAGAGCCGGTATTTCGCGAACCACTCTTCGTAGAGCTGATCGAGCCGCTCCAGATATCCGCGCGGAAGCTTCTGCTCATCGGCGCGGCCGCGCAGCTTGATCCGCTTCTTCAACGCCGGGATCGAGCAGCGCAGGTAGATCATCAAAGTCGGCGGGCGGAGCTGGGCGACGATCACTTCGTAGAGCGAGCGATACGTTTCGTAGTCGCGTTTGCTCATCTTTTTTTGCCGGTAGAGATTCTCCGCGAAGATCTCCGCGTCTTCGTAGATCGTCCTGTCCTGAAGTACAGGATCCGAAGTCGCGGTCAGCTCTTGGTGAATGCGAAATTTTTGCGAGAGGAAGTAGATCTGCGAGTGGAAGGACCACGCTTTCATGTCGCGGTAGAAGTCGCTCAGGTAGGGGTTCGTCTCGTTCGGTTCGAAGAACGGCGCGATGCCATACTCGTGCGAGAGAAAGTCCACCAGCGACGACTTGCCCGCGCCGATGTTGCCGGCGATGGCCACGAAACGTTTCGGCCCGACGATCTGTCTTCGCGTCATCGCGCGCCGAACCCTCGCCGCGCCGAGTACTCCACCACTTCGCGTTCGATCTTCGTATGCGCCAAACGAGCGCAGAGCGCGTCGATGGCCCGTTCGGCGGCGTCTTTCGTGGTGCAGGAGGCGATATCGACGAAGAGGCGCCCTTCTTCGGGCCAGGTGTGGATCGCAACATGAGACTCGCCGACGACCGCGACGCCGGTGACTCCCTGAGGCTCAAAACGAGTGACGTGCAGTGAAAACAGCGTAAAACGCCCAGCCTCGACCATCTGGCGGAGCAGCGCTTCGATCGCTGCCGCGTCGTCGAGCACGGCGCGGTCGCATCCACAAAGCGCCGCGAGCGTCACGTGAAGCTCCATCGGGCGGCGGAGGATGTGATAGAAGCCGGCGCGGTGTCAAAGCCGTTGGTCCTGGGAATCGCCGGAGGAACAGGCTCCGGAAAGACGACGATCGCTCTGGCGATCGTGGAAGCGATCGGTGCGCAAGCGGTCCGCGTCGATCACGACTCTTATTACAAAGACAATTCGCACCTGAGTCCGGAGGAGCGCGCGGAGATCAACTACGATCATCCGGACTCGCTCGATAACGAGCTGATCGCGGCCCACGCAGCGACGCTCAAACGCGGCGAAGCGGTCGAGAAGCCGATCTATGATTTTCGCGAGCACTCGCGAAAAAAAGAGACCGCGCGGATCGAGTCGGCGCCGGTGATCGTGCTCGAAGGGATCTTGGTGCTCGCCGTCCCCGCGTTGCGCGAACAGATGGACATCAAGATCTTCGTCGACACCGACGCGGATATCCGTTTGATGCGTCGCATGCGGCGCGACATCGAGCAGCGCGGCCGAAGCTTCGCGTCGATTCGCACGCAGTATTACAAGACCGTGCGGCCGATGCATCTGGCCTTCGTCGAGCCGTCCAAACGTTTCGCCGACGTGATCATCCCTGAGGGGGGTGAGAACCGGATCGCGATCGATCTGATCCTCGGGCGCCTCCAACACTTCCTGCATCAACGCACGTAACTACATGTAGCCGTGCAACGGGCTTCGTAGCAGGCGCATAATCGGTAGTGTTCGTGAGAGTTGAACGAAGCTTGCACAGGGCTCCCAGCGTCGAGATGCGAAGGCGAGGCTTCACGTTGATCGAAGTGATGATCGTCGTCGGGATCATCGCGATCCTGGCGTCCTTGGGCTTCGTCGGCATCAGCCGCCACACCGACAAGACCCGCATCCAAAAAGCGGCGCGCGACCTCGCCCAGCGGATCGCACGCGGCCGGGAGATCGCGGAGGCGATCGGCCCGCGCAACAACGACGTCGATCTGCTCACCACCGTGAACTGTGCGCCGGCGGTCCCGGTCGAACAGCTCAGCGTGGTGATCGATCCGGCCGGACAACAATACTGGGCGCCGGACCGGGTGACCTATGATGCGCTCACCGATCGTATGACGGTCGAATGCAACCGTTACGACATCAACGTCGATCCGTTTTTCTCGGAGACGCGCGGGCTCGGAACGATGGTCACGCCGAACGGAGCGATCACCCTCCTGTTCTCGCAGACAGGTCGCCTGCTGCCTGCGTCGACGCCGGCGATCGATCGTCACTTCGAGATCGTGCGAAACGGCATCGCGCACGAGCGTTACGGTTATCGCATCCTTCAATCCGGGATCATCTGCAAGTCGAGTTATCCGGGGGCCGTGCAGTGCAACGAGGACTAATACGTACGACGCGAAAACTTCGCCGCGGCGCGGCTCTCATGGAGACCGTGGTCGCGCTCGGTGTGCTCGGCATCGGCACGGCGGCGATCGTTTCTTTGGTCACGCAGGTGCATCAGGCGGCGACGAAGTCGAGTTATCAAACCGCGTCGCTCGATCTCTTCGCGGCGTTCTCCTCACAAGTGCGGGCCGCGCACTGCGACGTGGCGCCGGAGAACGTCGGCATGCTCGATGAAACCGATCCGGGCCTGGTGCCGAACGCGACTCCGTATTCAGTGCCTGCGCTGAACAGCTCGGTCACTCTGGTCGGCGATTTTGCGGGTCCGACGCAGATCCAAAGCGCGCCGCCGATGCGCCTCACCTATGTCGTGTTGCCGGCGACGACGCCGCCCGACGGCCCGCCGCTGCTGGAGATCGAAGTGACCGTCCGCGAGCTCACCGGCGATGCGGCGCGCGACGCGCAAGCCATGGGATCGTGGATCAGAAACTTCCGGCTCGCGAAGGTCTGCAATCTGCGCACGGACAACGCGACGGGTTGTCTGCTCGGAAATCCGCCGTGCGGCCGCGGAGAATATTACTGATGTACGCAGCTCGGAATCGGCGTGGATTCTCGCTCTTGGAGCTGATGTTCGCCGTGGCGCTCGGCGCGATGATGGTCGCGGTGGCGGCGAGTCTCGCGAAGTGGGGCTCTTCGGCTTCGGGCCGCGGCGACGAACAAAACCAACTCTCGCAGCGCGCCCGTTTGTTGCGCTCGCAGATCCGTGCGGACATCGAAGCCGCAGGGATCGGCTCCACCGGTGCGGTCGCCGTTCCGAACAGCGCGTTTTGGAATAGCTACAACGTGATGACGGTGGCGAATCGCAGGGCGATGCCGGTGGTGCGTGGCGACAACAACATCACGGTCGCCGGTTTGGTCGCCGCGAACACCGACGTCATTCAGCTGGTCGTCGCCGATCCGACGCCCGAGTCGCGGCGGGTCACCGATGATGTCTCCGGTCCACCGGGTGCAACGGCGTCGCTTCTGTATTTCGACCCCCCGCTCGATTGTGTCTCGCCGATCATCTACATCGTCGATCACAGCGCGCCGAACGGCGCCGGTCGCTCGCATCTCGCACGGGTTGCCGCGGCGAATCCCGACGGCGTGACGCTCGCCGAGCCGCTCGAGTTTGCCATTCCCGCAGGCGCGGACGTGATGTGCGCGCGGATCACCACGTACTGGGTCGATCCGAATTTTCAGCTCATGCGCAATGACGCGGTTCCCGGTGCTCCGGTGACGCCGATCGGATCATTGTTCATCTCCGGACCGAACGAAGTGATCACGCCGGGCGCGATCGACTTTCAAGTCGCGTACAGCCTGTCTTCCGAAGCGCTGGCGCGAAACACCGCGCCTTCCGCGCGTTGGGCGTTCGGCGCGGGGAGCCCGACAGCCGCGGCAGGTCGCGACTGGTTCGAGGTCCGCATCGTACGTTTGAACCTGATGTTGCGTTCGCTGCGGAAAGTCCAAGATACGAATTTCTTGATCGGGATTTCGCTGCTCGAAGACGAGCCGGTGGAGAAGACGGTCGAACAAACGTACGGCCGGCAGCTGCTCCAAACCTCGGTGGTGCTCACCAATCAGAAGTTCTTCGACTATAGTGCTCCTGCGGGACAGGAAGCGGAGCCGTACTAGTGCTGGTCCAAAGGACAGCTGTCCAATTGGGCAGGTCGAGCAGGAGGCCACGTCGCGGCTTTTCGCTGCTCGCGGTGATCATCATCCTCGCCGTGCTCACCGGCGGGCTCTTGGCGATCCTCCATGATGCGGGCGTGGGTCTGCGGCAGTTCGGCACGGCGCGATCGCGCGAAATGATCGCGGGCGCCATGGAGCTCGGCGTCAACGAAGCGATGCAGGCGATCCAGCGGATGGATCCCGAGGTGCTCATCCGCTCCTCGGCCGACACTTCACTCCCCGGCGGACGCTGGAACATCTTCGAGAACTGGGGACGCGACTCTTTCGTCTGCAACGATGGAAATTATCCGTGTATGTCGGGGACCGCGCCGATGTTCTATCCGTTGACCGGTCCGAACGCGAACGAGCTGTCCGTGCGCGTCGGCTTAGCGCTCGGGCAAAGAACGCAGCCGCCTGCCGGTGAAGACGTGAACAACGCGTACGGTTACGTGCTCGAGATCCAAGTCGCGGTTTCGAAAGCGGGCGACAATCCCGACGCCGCCGAACGAGCGATCCACGCGATTCGGGTCCCGAACGTCATTTCACACTCCAACTAACGGGCACGGGGAGGCGGGCACGGTAAGGTTGGTACGGAGACGTTCCCGGTACTACGTAGACGTGCACGTT
>WUUC01137681.1_pt1 | contig 34816 bp, 19 predicted proteins | sample 6278441 | NCBI WGS metagenome assembly WUUC01 (sample SAMN13675441, study PRJNA597444) | soil metagenome | isolation source: soil | place: USA: Washington | collected 2017-10
ATTCGAAAATAATATTATTTTTGGATAGTTGCACAAACAACTATATGCCAAACAACCATTTTAAAAAAGGCGAACTGTACAGTTTTGTTACCGGTAAGGCTTCTACCGCTATTGCCCGTCGTTTACAGAAGAAATTTAACAGCGCCGGCCTGAACATTACGATCGAGCAATGGAGCGTTCTTTACCATTTATGGAAAGAAGATGGCCGGAGCCAGCAGCAATTATGCAACGCGACGTTTCGTGATAAGCCCAGCATCACCCGCCTCGTTGACAATCTTGAAAAGTTGAACCTGGTTAAACGTGTACCATCGGAAAATGATCGCCGTATTAACCTGATATACCTTACTAAGAATGCGCAGAAACTGGAAGAAGAAACAATGCAGATAGCTGATGAAACATTGAACGAAGCATTGAAAACGGTACCGGCAGACAGGATAGACGTGTGTAAGGAAGTGTTGCAAATAGTGTATGATAATTTGAAATAGAAAACCCCTGTCTCCGCCGCGGCGGAGAACTTAGGTCGAAAACGCCTTTTGGGGTTGAAAGATCTTTGTAATTAAACAATATCATTTAATAACCATCTTCATTAAGAAAGAACATTTCACCTTTAATGACTACTCGAAAGCCCCTTTAGGGTTTGGGGTTTAACCTTTAAACTTAATACCATGAGTGCTGCCACAGAAACTAAAAATTTACTAAAAGGAGGCGAATGGCTCATTAAAGATTCATCGCCGTTTGAAACTTTCACTGCTGAAAATTTTGTTGAAGAACAAAAAATGATCCGCGATATGTGTGATCAGTTTCTTGATACCGAGATCTACCCGATCCTTGACCGTATCGACAACCTGGAGCCGGGATTGATGAAATCATTAGTTACTAAGGCGGGTGAGCAGGGGTTATTATCTGTTTCATTCCCCGAAGAGTTTGGCGGGTTGGGAAAAGATTTTATTACATCTACGATCGTCAACGAATACCTGGGAGCGGGCCATTCTTTTTCTGTCGCTATTGCTGCGCATACCGGTATTGGCACCTTACCTATTCTATACTTTGGAACGCAAGAGCAAAAGAAAAAATATATTCCTAAACTTATTACAGGCGAATGGGCAGGCGCCTATGGCTTGACAGAGCCCAACAGCGGTAGTGATGCATTAGGTGCCAAAACTACAGCCAGGCTTAGCGACGACGGAAAATATTATTTGCTGAATGGGCAAAAATGCTGGATCACCAATGGCGGATTTGCACAGGTATATACCGTTTTTGCAAAAGTAGACGGCGATAAATTCTCCGCTTTCATCGTAGACAGGGGTACCGAAGGGTTCACACAGGGCCCGGAAGAACATAAAATGGGCATTAAGGGATCGTCTACTGTTCAACTTTACTTCCAGGATGCTAAAGTGCCGGTTGAAAATTTATTGGGTGAAGTTGGAAAGGGCCATAGGATTGCGTTCAATATTTTAAATATTGGCCGGTTGAAACTGTGCGCCGCTGCTACTGGTGGTGCAAGAAGAGCATTGACAGATTCGGTTGTTTACGCAAAAACAAGAGAACAGTTTAAGCAACCTATTTCAAACTTTGGTGCCATCAAGCACAAGCTCGCTGAAATGGCAATTAAAATTTTTGTAGCTGAATCTTCTTTGTATCGTACGGCGAACTGGATCGACGAAAAAGAAAAAGAGTTGCTTGCGGCTGGTAAGCCATTCAATGAATCCCTATTGGGAGCGGCCGAAGAATATGCTATCGAATGCGCTATTCTGAAAGTTTATGGCAGTGAAATTTTAGATTTTGTAGTGGATGAAGGTGTGCAGATACATGGCGGTAACGGCTTCAGCGCGGAATATAATATTTCAAGGGCCTATCGCGATAGTCGGATCAACAGGATTTATGAAGGTACTAACGAGATCAATCGCTTGTTAACATTGGACATGACATTGAAAAGAGCAATGGGTGGACGCCTCGACCTGATGGGACCGGCTATGAATGTACAAAAAGAATTAATGAGTATTCCTGACTTTGGTGCCGAAGATGATGCACCATTTGCAAAAGAAAAAAAGCTGGTAGCGAATTTGAAGAAGGCTATCCTGATGGCCGCCGGCGCTGCCGTACAAAAACTGATGATGAAAATTGAAAACGAGCAGGAAGTGCTGATGAATCTGGCGGATATGGCCATAGAAACTTTTAATGCAGAAAGTGTATTGCTGCGGGTAATGAAAATGACTGATCAGCAGGGAGAAACAGCAACACAACTTTACCAGGATATCATGCGGACTTATTTATACGATGCCGCTGACAAAGTCAACAAATCGGGAAAGGATGCGATCAATGCCTTCGCCGATGGCGACGAACAACGAATGATATTAATGGGGTTGAAACGATTTACCAAAGCAGAACCTTTCAATACTAAAGATGCAAGACGAAGAATAGCTGACAAAATGATTACAGCTGGAAAGTATTGTTTTTAGTTCCACTGTTCCTTGTCGAAATTAAGCATGGCCGGCTCGAAAGGGGCGGCCATCTTTTTTGATTCCTGCTCGCCATAGATTCCTTTGAGCTCCTCACGGGTTGTTTGCAATTCTACTAACTGTTGCACCCTTTTTCTTTCAAAGTATATTCCAGCTGACATGGTAACTGATGAGAATATTGTAATCAGGAAAAAAACAAGATGTGCGTCGTTTTTAAAGTCTGGTTTGATCAAGTAGAATACTGAATAAACAAAACAATAGCCTACGTACGCAAAAAGAAGTGAAGCAGTCATGATTGCTTTACCAGCCGCTTTGTGATACACGACGGCAATCTTCACCTGGTGAATAAAAAACAGTAACGCTATCGCAAGCGTTATCACCAACCCGGGCGCCAATATAATTGTCGTTGCTTTAATAGTAAAACCATAGATCACTACGATGATCATTTCGAAGACAATAAAACTTAAGATAGCAATTACTAATTTTCTCCTAAAGACAAGGGTTTTGCTGAAATACAGAAGAAAGGTTAACATCAGTGGCGTATCTATTAAATTATTGATAACGCCATGGTAGTATTTGACACCAGTATCTATGTTAAAATAGCCAAGCAACAAAAAATTATAGCTCAGGACAAAAAGATAGTAAAAAAATAATGCAGGGAAACTTCTGTACCAGGTAAGTTTGGTGGCAATAAGTATAATGATGGGTATTGCCAGGGCAATGGTCGAGATAAATCCCATCAAACTGAATAAGGTCATACAAATGGTTTTCGTTAGGATAAGGTATACATCTTCAAAACCGAGTCTTCAGTGTAAATGTAATAAGCATTTTTTGTAACCATGCTTAACGCTAATGGTTTATACTAAAATTCAGTAAAAGCGTGGTGCTGTTTCGTAATTATACGCAATCGTTTGATAAGTGTTTTTCTGTTATACCATTTTTGTTTGCTATTAAAACAGACCCATGCAGTGCGGTTTATCTTGAGTGTTCGGTATAATTTAGCGAAGAATTATTTTATCGCTTATACCCAGGTTATTCTACCGGGTATGGTTCTCCCCGGTGACAAGTTTTGCAATTAACAACTTTCAATTCTTCGGGCTTTTCATTTTTATTAAAATGAAAATAAGTTTTATTGATGTGGATTGTCATCCTCATCATTTCTCTTGCATTTTCTTTCATAGGATTTGTATCTGAGGCATAGTCAAGACTATCAGGAAAATTTTTAACCTCAACATGGCAAAAGTCACAGCCAATACCCAATGCTTTGGTATAAGAATCCATGATGCTATCCATTTTTTGTTTGCTGATATCTTTCGGAAGGATCTTAAGATTCTTATATTCCTCGTTTGGCGCATTTATAGCCGCTGTACCAACAATAACCAGCAGGACAAGTACAGATACAGCCAGAATTTGTTTGTTCATGATAATAGACTTTAATACAAATAAAATTGCATAGATCAATCAGCTCTGGATAAGTTAATAAAGTATTTATAAATCAGCGGCTGCTGCCTCATCATAAAACCAGTATAGCTCACTGTTGAATGGCTGGATAATTTGCGCCGGATACAAATACGGTTCATGCTCACTGGCCAAAACATGGTATAACGCCGCAGCCTTGTCACCACCACTTACCAAAAACGCAACCCGTGACGCCCTGTTCACCACCGCAGCTGTTAATGTAATGCGGTGCATGTCTTGTTTTTCCAGGTATAACGCGGATACCCATTTCTTATTTTCCGTTACTATTTCATAACCGGGAAATAAAGAAAGTGTGTGTGCATCATTGCCAAGGCCTAATATAACGAGGTCAAACGTGTTCACTTCGTTGTCGAAATAATCGTGAAGCATTTTTTCATACTTGTCAGCAGATTCTTCGGGTTCAAGCCCCGTTGTTTCCATTACATGTATATATTCTTTATTAACGGGTACATGATCCAATAATTCATCGAAAGCCATTTTTGCATTGTTTTTTTCGTCATCAAACGGGACAAAGCGTTCATCACCCCAGAAAAAATGCATTCTGCTCCAGTCGATTCTATTTTTGTAGTTGCCGGAGGCAAGAAGTTTATAAAGTTTCTTTGGTGTACTACCGCCTGACAGGGTGATGGTAAAGCGTTCCCTTTTATTTAATACTTCGTGGATATAACTCACAAGCCATTCTGCAAACTGTTCGCTTAGTCCGTCAACGTCTTTTGATATAAATGCCTGCATGTTTGTAAATTTATTTGTGCCCATTTTTTGGTATAGGAAAATTTGCCCAGAAATGGCCGTCTTTAGCTATTAACGCTTCTGCATCTTCCGGACCCCAACTATCGGGAGAGTAGTTGGGAAAATCAACCGGCGGCCGCTTTTGCCACGCTTCCAATAAAGGCGTGATCACTTCCCATGCCGCTTCCACCTGGTCGGCACGCATGAATAATGTCTGGTTGCCTTCGATTACATCTTCGAGTAAGGTCTCATAAGCTTCCGGTTCCTGGTTGTCAAAAGTAGTAGCATAGCTGAAGATCATATCCACCGGGTTCAACACCATTTCCGTTCCCGGACGCTTTGCCTGGAAACGAATACGGATATCCATTTGCGGTTGTATGCTAAAAGTTAGTTTGTTGGGCCTCCAGGTGTCGGCGGCTTCGGCCGGAAATGAATAATGAGGCGCTTCTTTGAATTGGATTGTAATCGATGTTGTTTTTTCATGAAGGCGTTTGCCGGTGCGGATGTAAAAAGGGACATTTTTCCAGCGCCAGTTATCAACATAAAATTTAGCGGCTACAAAGGTTTCAGTGGGTGAGGCAACGGAAACATTTTTTTCCTGTAAATAGCCGGGCACCTGTTCGCCTTTCAGCCAACCTTCTGAATACTGACCTCTCACTGCGTTCTCATGTACGTCCTCGGTATTTATTTTCCGGATCGCTGTTAATACATCTACTTTTTTATTGCGTATTTCATTGGAATCAAAAGAAGTTGGTGGTTCCATAGCGATCATACATAATAATTGCAATACGTGATTCTGCACCATGTCCCGCAACGCACCGGCTTGCTCATAATACCCCCCCCTGTCTTCTACGCCCACTGTTTCCGCGGCAGTGATCTGTACATGATCAATATAATGATTGTTCCAAACAGGTTCAAACAACGCATTGGCAAAGCGAAATGCCAATATATTCTGTACCGTTTCTTTACCGAGGTAGTGATCAATGCGAAAGATCTGTTCTTCTTTGAACATGCCACTCAGCAACTGGTTCAGGTCATGTGCACTTTTCAGGTCGTGACCAAAAGGTTTTTCAAAGATGATCCTTGTATGCTCCGAATCCTGGCAGATGTTTTGGGCGGATAATTTTGTGGCGATGCCTGGCGCCAATTGTGGCGCAACAGCTAAATAAAAAAGTACATTGGATATAACACCCCATTCTTTATTTTTTTCACCGATCCATTTTTTCATGCTATCGTACGACGCATCGCTTGTAAGATCCATTTCATGATAAGAGATCAGCGGAGCGAATTGCGTCCATTTTTCTTCTATCTTGTCATTGCGACGTGAAAATTGTTTTATTCCCTCCAACAACTTACTGCGGTATTCATCGATATTGGGAAATGCGGTACGGCCAACACCGATCACAATGAACTTTTCCGGCAATTGTTCATCGAGGTATAAATTATAGATAGCGGGAATCAATTTGCGGTTGGCAAGATCGCCGCTCCCGCCAAAAATAAAAAGTATAGTGGGGGGTAGATTTTTTTTCTTTTCCATTTATTAGTTAATATTAAAATCCATAAGTCAAGTTACCTTACCTGTTACCAGCCTTCAGGAAAAAATTCTAATCCGAATATGGGAACAATCTTCAAACTAAAATCCTTTTGACCTCGTACTTCTGAACTCATACTTCATATCACCATTCTGTATGAAAGCTTCCTTCCTTGTCTATGCGCTGGTAAGTGTGTGCACCAAAATAATCCCGCTGCGCCTGGATGAGGTTGGTAGGCATTCTTTCGCTGGTGTACGCATCCAGGTACGCTAATGCACTCATTAACGCTGCCGCGGGAATTTTTGCTGCTGCGTATTGCTGGACCATCCTGCGCAGTCCTGTTTGCTTCTTTTTTATAATAGCGGCAATTTTTTTATCTAATAGAATATTGGCTAAATCAGGGTTTTTTTTATAAGCCGCAGTAAATATCTCCAATTGTGCCGAGCGAATAATGCACCCGCCCCGCCATATTTTTACCACATCTTTTAAAGGGATATCCATTTGCCTTTCCATGGATGCTTTGTGTAACATCGATAATCCCTGCGCATAAGTAATAACTGTCGCGACATATAAAGCATCATGCAATTGCCGGATAAGCTTTTCCTTGTTTGCCGTGAAGCTTTTTATTTTCGGTTTGTAAAGCTCCGCTGCCTGTACCCTTTCCTCTTTGTAACCCGAAATATCACGCATGGCAACAGCCATATCAATTGTTGGTAATGACACGGCGAGATTCATCGCCTCCTGCGAGGTCCATTTACCAGTGCCTTTCGATCCGGCTTTGTCAAGGATAACGTCAATAAGCCTGTTACTTGTTACGTCATCTGCCTTTGGAAAAATATCAGCTGTGATCTCTATTAAGAATGACTGCAGCTCTCCTTCATTCCATTTTTTGAAAACAGCATGCATCTCATCATTCGTAAGGGCAAGTCCTCTTTTCAAAAAATCATATGCCTCACTGATCATTTGCATGATCCCATATTCAATGCCGTTGTGTACCATTTTTACATAATGACCCGCAGCATTGTTACCCATATAGGCTACACAAGGTTCATTATTCACTTTTGCAGCAATAGCTTCAAGGATAGGTTTTACCAGGTTCCATGCTTCTTTATCACCGCCGGGCATAATGCTGGGCCCCGTCCTGGCACCATGTTCACCACCGCTAACTCCCATCCCCATGAAATGAATTTTTTTATCCTTCGTGTATTTTATCCTTGTCAGTGTATCTGTAAAATGCGAATTGCCGCCGTCAATTACGATATCGCCATCCTGTAATAAGGGCACCAGATCGTTGATCACTGCATCAACAGCGGGTCCTGCGGGAACCAGCATCATCAGCTTGCGTGGAGTTCTTAATTGTGAGACCATTTCGGCCAAAGATCCAACGCCTTTGACAGTGGTGCCGGAAGTTGCCGACGATTCCAGCAGGCTGGCTTTAACAGGATCTTTATCAAAACCTATGGCGGAAAAACCATGGTCCGCAATATTTAACAGAAGGTTGCGTCCCATAGTACCGAGACCAACCATACCAAAGTCATACAAAACATCGTTCATAAATAGCAAATTGAGCTGTAATTTATTACAAATCCTGAAAGCGACCGTTCTTATCAAAGTATTAAAACATAGCCGCGAGCCATTTTTTAGCCGGAAGTCTTGTTGTAGATTCGTAATTTTACAACCAATTTTTTGTTATGAGTGATGTGATTACAGCCCCCGCCCTTACTGCTAAAGATTTTGCGACCGACCAGGAGGTACGCTGGTGCCCCGGCTGCGGTGACTATTCTATATTGGCACAGGTACAAAAGGTGATGCCCACTATAGGTGTTCCCAGGGAGAATATTGTCATCATATCCGGCATTGGTTGCAGCAGCCGTTTTCCTTATTACATGAATACATACGGCATGCACTCGATCCACGGTCGTGCAACCGCTATTGCATCGGGATTGAAAGCAAGCCGGCCAGAGCTAAGCGTATGGATAGTAAGCGGTGATGGCGACAGCTTAAGTATTGGCGGAAATCACACCATTCATTTATTGCGCCGCAATCTTAATGTTAATCTTTTAGTGTTCAATAACCAGATCTATGGATTGACCAAAGGTCAATATTCGCCGACATCAGAAGAGAACAAAGTCACAAAATCAACTCCTTTTGGAAGCATAGATCACCCGTTTAATCCTCTGGCGCTGGCCATGGGCGCTGATGCAAGTTTTGTTGCCCGTACAATGGATCGTGATCCAAAACACCTGCAGGCAATGTTGATAAGAACCAATCAGCATAAGGGAGCATCATTTTTAGAAATATACCAGAATTGCAACATTTTTAATGATGGTGCTTTCGAAATATTTACAGAAAAAAGCAGCAAGCCACAAGAGACATTGTTTTTAGAACAAGGCAAACCACTGCTCTTTGGTGCAAATAATGAAAAGGGAATAAAACTGGATGGCTTTACACCAAAGGTTGTTGACCTGAATAATGGACACAGCGCCGATGATCTATGGGTCCATGACGAAAAAGATATTTACAAGGCACAGATACTGACCCGCATTTTTGATGACCCCAAACTTGACGGGCATTTACCGAGACCGTTTGGTGTGTTTTATCAAAATGACCGTCCTTGTTATGAAGACCAGATGAAATTGCAATTGGAGAATGCTATTGCCACCAAGCCTGCTGACCTTGATAAACTTTTACGGGGAAGAGAGGTGTGGACGATACAATAACGTTTTATTTCAACCGGGTTACATGGAGATGTATGAAGTAGAGTAGCGTGTGTGTGTTCCCCGGATAGTTTGTTTCTACGAAACAAGTTGTAACTCCTTTTCGGCGTTTTCAAAAACCTTTTTCTTTTTATTTTCATACCACCATTTTGGCATAGTCTTTTTCATCATGGTATCAATGCCACGCATACCAAATAAATTCCATGCGCCTTTCAGTTTGCCGCTCAGCGAAGGGTGCAATGCCCGTAAGCTCATCGCAAAACCGCTATCCAGGTATTCCATATGGTGCCAATAACCGGCTGGCATAAATAATGTATCTCCCGGCTCCAGTATAAAGTCAAATCCTTCCGCCAGCTTTAATGCAGGAAACCGTTCATAGTCGGGTGAGCCGTTGGCTTCGTAGTAATGTGAGAAATCGGCCAGGCTTAAAACCTCAAATGGTTTGCGGTAAAGTTTGTGTTGCTCTTTGAAAGGAAACATCAGTACTCTTTTTCTTCCACCAAATTGTGTATGCAATATATGCGACAGGTCGATGTCAAAATGCATGTGTGTGATACTGGTAGCGCCTCCGGTAAAAAGCATGGGATATTTTTTTACAAAACCTTTCATCAGGTGCTCGGGCCATGTAAAATCATTGATCAGCTGCGGCGCATGATCAAATATATTGAACAGAAATATCCGCCAGGCTGCTGGTCCCTGCTGTATCATGTCAATGTATTCGCCAAATGTTTTGTAATCGTCAGCTTTGTTAATAGGCGTATAAGCATCGCTTTTTACATTGTTATAAAGTGGTACTTTTTTTTCACCAACAAGTTGTTTGAAATAATCCCAGTTCCATTTGGTAAATGCCGGCCATTCTTTTGACAGATCCTTAATGATGACGGGAGTGCCGGGCAGATAAAATTCCTTTTTAAAAACACCGGGCTCAATTGAGCCGACCGTGGTAACCGGGTTAAGCTGCATAACACTGCGTTTTAGCAAAGATAAGATTACCGGAAATTAAACATTGTCAGCTTATTATCAATTAACATAAATCTATTTGGGAAAACACCAGTAGTTTTAGGAACAGAAACAGGACACACAGAGCCTTTAAACACAATCAGGTTATGCTTCTCCATATACATCCGGAAAACCCGCCGCAAAGGCAAATAAAAAAGGTAGTGGAATGCCTTGAAAAAGGTGGAATAATTATTTATCCAACCGATACGATCTATGGTCTTGGTTGCGATATTCTCCAGCACAGGGCAATAGAACGTGTTTGCCAGATCAAGAACATCGATCCTAAAAAAGCGCAGCTTTCTTTTATTTGCTCTGATCTCAGTCATCTTAGTGAATATGCAAAACAGTTGCCGACCGCTACCTATAGATTATTGAAAGAATATTTACCGGGGCCGTATACCTTTATTCTCCCTGCAAGCAAAATGGTTCCAAAAATTTTGCAAAGTAAAAAGGATACTATTGGTCTTCGTATACCTGATAACAATATTGCGCTGGCAATCATCAATGAATTAGGCCGTCCGATACTCAGCGCTTCATTACCTGGCGAAATGGTAGAGGATTATACCGATCCGGAGATCATGCATGAAAATTTCCGAAATGAGGTGGATATGGTTATTGATGGTGGTATTGGCGGCATTGTACCTTCTACTGTTATTGATTGCACCAAAGAAGAATATGAAATTATCAGGCAAGGTGCAGGTGAGTGGAAAGAATAGATCAATCTTCCGCGAATATTTCAAACTGTTCTGGCATTAATCGGAAACTTTTCCGGTGATATTTACACAGACCGTGTTCCGTGATAGCATTACGATGAGCCGGCGTACCATAACCCTTATTGTTTCTCCACTGATAAACAGGAAATTCATTATGCAAATTACGCATGTATTCATCCCTGTATGTTTTTGCTAACACACTGGCGGCCGCGATACTTGCATATTGCCCGTCGCCCTGGATGATGCAATGATGCCGTATGTTAGGGTAAGCGGTAAAACGGTTACCGTCGATCAGGAGCAGCCTCGGTTGCCGCCGTAATTGGGTAATGGCGAGATGCATTGCCTTAAAAGATGCCTTCAGTATGTTTATAGTATCTATTTCATCGTTGTCAACCGATGCTACTGCATACGCTATAGCTACTTTTTCAATATGGGGTCTCAGTTCATCACGTTGCTCCACGGTAAGTTTTTTCGAGTCGTCGAGGAAAGGATGAACAAAATCTTTCGGCAAAATAACTGCTGCCGCGAATACGGGTCCAGCATAGCAGCCACGGCCGGCTTCGTCACATCCGGCTTCGATAAATCGGTTTTGGTAAAAGGATTTCAGCATGGGCTGCAATTTAGCGAGTAAATATTTTCTGTCTATGCTTTCGGGGCGGACGATTATTAAATATTAATCCACAAAAATAATTTCTTCAATGTTCACGGGGTTAACTTTGCACCCGCTATGGCTACTGAATTGCAACCAACACGTTCGTCCAGGCCGGTTGCCATCTGGCTCCTGGTGGGTGTTTTCATGATCATTGTGCAAGTATTGCTGGGTGGCATCACCCGCTTAACCGGTTCGGGCCTCTCAATTACAGAATGGAAACCAATCATGGGAACTTTGCCACCAATGAATGAGCAGGATTGGATTAATGCTTTCGGGAAGTATAAACAAATTGCGCAATATAAGTATCTCAATGCTCACTTCACATTAGAAGATTTTAAATTCATCTTTTTCTGGGAATGGTTTCATCGGCTCTGGGCCCGGCTTCTCGGCGTAGTATTTATCATCCCGTTTGTCATTTTTCTTATTCAAAAAAGATTTAAAAAGGAAATGATACGTCCGCTGATCATTCTTTTTTTACTGGGCGCTATCCAGGGATTGGTTGGCTGGATCATGGTACAAAGCGGGCTCGATGATTCGGAATTAGTATATGTAAGTCATTACAAGCTGGCGATACATTTTATATTAGCGCTGCTGCTGCTGTGTTATACTTTATGGTTTGCATTGGAGTTATTAATCCCTGCACAACAGATCACTGTTAATAACCGCTTACGAAAATTTATGGGTTGGCTGATCGTTATCTTAACACTTCAATTAATATATGGAGCTTTTATGGCCGGTTTAAAAGCCGCCACTACGGCACCTACATGGCCTGATATCAACGGGGTTTTCTGGCCCGGGGGCGTTCAGTCGTTCGGCGAACGTCAATTTCACGGTATCAGCTTTTTATTTGACCACCCCCTCGTCATTCATTTTATTCATCGCAATCTTGCCTATATTATTACCCTGCTAATTGTAGTATGGACCTGGAAGGCGTTTAAAGAAAACGGAACAAATCTATTTCGAAAAACAAGAGCATGGCCTTTGATCATCGTTTTGTTGCAAGGCCTGTTAGGTGTGTTGACAGTGTTACATTCAATTAATACAAAGAGTTTTTTGTGGCTCGGAGTGGCTCACCAATTTGTTGCGATGCTGCTATTGTTATCGTTTGTATGGATGTTTTATATAATCCGTAACAGGACAAGCGTTTTATCACAATTATAAAGATGCCTTATTTGCATTGCTGGTATTAAATAGTATTTTTAACTATCACCAGCTACCGTTTTCATGAAAGCATGGCTCAGAGGTTTTTATTTCTCCTTTCCTATCCAGTTGTTGTTCCTGCATTTTCGCAAATACCAGGTCTTATTGCTTTTTTGGTTCATCCTTTTTGCGGTAGTGAATGGAAGTTTCATGAACACATTTGGCGCCGATTCGCTTTTCCTCGCACCGGAATACCTTGACAATGTCAATTCCATCAGTGCGGCTTTAGTCGGTGCATCTATCGGCATGTTTATCATGAGCTGGAATATCAGCACCTTTATTTTGTTCAGCAAGCATTTCAAATTTCTCTCTGCCACCACCAATCCATTTTTAAAGTATTGCATCAATAACTCCGTAATACCCATTCTTTTTATCCTTTTTTATTTTTTCAAAGCCTATGAGTTTACCCGTTACAAGGAGCTTATCAGTAATATAGAAATACTTTTTCTGGCTGGTGGGTTTTTGAGCGGGTTAATATTGATCCTCGCACTTTCGTTCATTTATTTTTTCCGTGCCGACCGTTCTATTCTTCGCAGGATGATGCCGGAGATCACTCTTCCCGGAGAATATATAACTCATCTTCGCCCTGCCAAAGAGATCTACCATGACGAGAGTTTGATCAAAGTAGAGTGGTATTTTGATTCACCGCGGAGGTTGAGGCCTGCCCGCGATGTACGGCATTATACACCGGAATTCGTAGAATCACTTTTTAAACGACATCACTTTGCGGCCATACTGAGTGTCTTCGCTGCTTTTCTTTTCCTCGTGATCATTGGGTTCTTTCTTGACTCTCCTTTTTTCCAGATACCGGCGGCTGCAAGTATCATTATGTTTTTTTCCGTATTGATAGGAGTAGCAGGTGCCTTCTCCTATTTTCTTCAAAGCTGGAGTATTCCTTATCTTATTCTGCTTTTAATAGCATTGAATTTTTTTTATAAAAATGACTGGATCGATCCGAGAAATAAGGCGTATGGCATCAATTACCAGAATAAAACGGAACGGCCATTTTATACACGGGAAGGATTGATGGCGCTATGCAGCAAAGAAAAAGTATTGGCTGACCGGCAAAATATGATCGGAATCCTCAACAGCTGGAAAAAGCGGCAGGATAGTGTGAAGCCTTTACTTGTTTTGATGAATACCAGCGGCGGGGGTCATCGCAGCGCGACATTTACCATGAGCATGTTGCAGTACCTCGATAGTGTTACGCAGGGAAAGATCATGCAAAAGGTTTTTCTCATCAATGGCGCTTCAGGTGGAATGATCGGTGCTACTTATTTCCGCGAACTGTACCTGCAACGACAGCAAGGAAAAAATGTAAACCTGCAGGATGATAAGTATGTCGAGGATATCGCCGGTGATGTATTGAACCCGGTTTTTTCTTCTTTTGTCGCAAGAGATCTCATTGCACCGGCGCAAAAATTTAAAGTAGATGATTTTACTTACGTAAAAGACAGAGGTTATGCATTCGAAGAAAAACTGAACGCCAATACGAGAGGATTGTTGAATAAACAATTGCGCGACTATGCCGCGGATGAAAAGGCCGCGAACATTCCTTTGATGTTTTATAATTCCGTGGTAACAAGAGATAGCCGCAAACTGATCATCAGTACACAACCGGTTAGTTTTATGATGCAGGGCTGGCAGGATACTACCCGGTTGCCGGTAATGGATCCTGATGTAATAGATTTCGCTTCTTTTTTTGCAAAACAAGATCCTTATAATTTGCGTATTCTTACAGCTTTGCGGATGAACGCCACTTTTCCTGTCGTATTGCCAAATGTGTGGTTGCCCTCTAATCCTGTAATAGACGTAATGGACGCCGGGTTAAGGGATAATTATGGCCAGGAAACTTCTTTACGTTTCCTCGAAGCATTTGATGACTGGATCACCGAAAACACCAGCGGCGTATTGCTGATACAGATCAGGGACCGCAGCCCGGGCGGTTGGGAATACCCCTATATGTCAGATGATATTACGGACCATGCTACCAAACCTTTTTTGTTATTGCAGCACAATTGGTTTAAGATGATGGAATATTTTCAAAATGATATGCTCAGTTATTACAGTGAACATCCCGGAAGGACGATCCATAAAGTGTTATTTCAATATGCCTCCGATAAAGAAGAAAATAAAGCGGCGCTCAATTTTCATTTAAGTAAAAGAGAGCAAAAAGATATAATCAAATCAGTTAACTCGGTCGCAAACGCCGAGAGTTTTGAACGGCTGAAGAAATTGTTGAGTTTGGATAAATGAGTTAACCTGTTGGTAAATGATTAGCCGGCGAAAGAGAATCCTTATCAGCATTTAACCATTAATATATCGCTATGCCGGTTGAATAAGCCTGAAACATTTTTTCCTGATTTCTATTTTTAATTTCTCCGGGGTCTCTGCCGGATCACCGTCGATATGCATAGGGGCATTACCGCTGTTTATTATGGAAATGTCCGTGGTTTGAAAATAAATGATCGGTTGATCCAGTGAAGATTCGATTCTCTGTAGTTTTCCCGCGAATATTTGCTTAACAAGATTGTAAAGTAAAAAAGGTTTCGCTGCTTTTTTTACGATCACAATATCCAGCAGTCCATCGGAAAGAAGTGCTTTCGGAGCAATGGTGAAATTATTTCCAAACTGGTTGCTGTTGGCGATGCTGATAAAAAATGCTTCAGTAGAAAATTCCATTCCATTGCTTTCAATAGTAAATGGGTAGGGAGAAATTGAAAAGAAATTTTTACTTACCAGTGTTGCATAGGTTTTTAATCCACGTTTCGGTTGACCCGCAAACTCATGCGCCACCTTGGCGTCGAAACCAATACCGCACAACATGCAGGCAAACTGATCATTAACGTAAAACCCATCAATAGCAGATGCCCGGCCGTTAAATATTATATCCAATGCTTTTGCGGGCTGTTTCGGAATTTTTGCGGCAAGAGCTAATCCATTGCCCGATCCGCATGGAATAATTCCGAAGTTCACCTCTTCGTTCATCAGGCTGTTGACCACCTGGCTTACGGTACCATCACCGCCCGCAATCACTACATCCGTGATGTTTTCTTCTTTTATAATGGAGCTGAGAAAAGTATAGTCACCACTGGCAACAGAAGGGAATACGCGGAAAGGAATCTCCTTTTCTTTAGTCTTTTGTTCAACGAATTGCTGGAGGTCTTTTTTAGTTCTTGTGCCGGAAATAGGATTGATAATATAAATAATACGTTGCTGCATCCGTAGGTTGAATTCAAGAGTGGCAAATGTACTTCTATGAAACCACTCGTAAAGCGTAATACAAGATCCCGTGCTTACCACTCATTACCAGGCTTACCATCTCAACAAAACACTTCCCCATGTAAACCCACTGCCAAATGCCGCCAAACAAACAAGGTCGCCTTTCTTTATTTTTCCTTGTTCCCATGCCTCACACAACGCAATAGGGATTGAGGCGGCGGTCGTGTTGCCATATTTATCAATATTATTATATACCTGGTCGTCCCGTAGTTTAAGCTTTTGCTGTACAAACTGGGCAATGCGCAGGTTGGCCTGGTGCGGAATCAATAAGTCAATGTCCGATGGTTGCAGACCATTGGTAGAAAGTGCTTCGATAATAACCTCTGGAAATTTTACAACTGCTTTTTTAAAAACCGCCGGACCGTCCATGTTTGGAAAATTCTGGGCCTTATCGATCATGGCATGGCTCATAAACATATCCGCCATTTCCCCGTCATTAAAATCCGCCACAGGTTCCGGTGCCCAGCGATTCGCATGGGTGCCGGGGTTAAACATTGCCAGTAGTTCTGCGCTTTCTCCGTCGCTATGCAAGTGAGTACTTAAAATTCCCTGGTCCTTTTCATCAGCGGGCTGCAAAACGATGGCTCCCGCACCATCACCAAAGATCACCGAAATATTTCTGCCACGGGTACTCATATCCAGCCCGAAGGAATGTTTCTCGCTGCCTACGACCAGTATGTTTTTATACATGCCGCTTTTTATAAACTGGTCGCCAACACTTATCGCATATACAAAACCGCTGCACTGGTTCCGTACATCCAATGCGCCAATTTCTTTCATCTTCATGGCACGTTGCAACAATACGCCACAACCCGGAAAATAATAATCCGGTGAAAGCGTAGCAAAAATGATAAAATCAATATCCTGGGGGGTGATACCAGCACGTTCAATAGCTAATTTAGAAGCTTCAATTCCCATCGTGGTCGTTGTCTCTTTGGTACGGTCAGCATACCTCCTTTCTTTGATCCCGGTTCGTTCCTGTATCCATTCATCGCTGGTATCCATGTATTTTAGAAGGTCATTATTGGTAACGACATTTGCAGGAACATACATACCAACACCAGCGATCTTTGATTTGGGCATAGCAAGCAATTTATCGGGCAATTTAACGAATACGGGCAAATTGCCGCCATTTGCATTCAACCAGCTGGCTTTTACTATTTAGCACGATATTTTCTAAGGGTGTAGTATAGTAATAGAAGTCTTCCCTTATAGTAAGTACTCAGTAAGAATGGAACAACAGGCCGCAAAACAGAATGTATGGAAACGTGCCGGGCGAATGCTGCTCAAAACTGTATTGTGGATTTTTTTCCTCATACTGGTAGTGTTTGTATTGATCCTTACACCGCCAGTCCAAAGCTTTCTTAGAAAAAAAGCCGTCGCATTCCTCGAGAATAAACTGGACACAAAAGTAGCAATAGGCAAAATATACATTGGCTTACCCAAAAACGTTGTGCTTGAAAATATTTACCTCGAAGACCGTCAGAAAGACACGTTGTTTTCCGGCGGAAAGATAAAAGTGAATATTAATATCTGGCGGCTGATCACAAAGAATGAGATTATTATCCAGGACATCGCTTTGGATAATATAACGGCCAAGATAAAACGCGGGCTTCCAGATACAACTTTCAATTTTCAATTTATCGTGGATGCATTTGCGCCATCCGATACTTCGGCGTCTGCACCATCCGATACACAGGCATCGGCTATTACGATACGTTCAGTTGAATTAAATAAGATCAGGCTTCTTTATAAAGATGTGATAACAGGCAGTGATATGGAAGCATGGTTGGAACATTTGGATACAAAGATCGATATATTCGATCCGGCAAAAATGCTTTTCGACGTCCCGCGAACAAACATTTCGGGGCTTACTGCACGAGTATATCAATCCAAACCCCTGGCTGTTGCTGAGCCGGAATCAAAAGACAGGATAGAAGCAAAGCAACCGAATCCCATGCAGCTTGCTTTCCGGGAGGTTGACCTCAAAAGGATCAAGGTAGATTATCGCAATGATGTGTCTGCGACTTACAGCAATATTGATATTGGATTACTGAACGTAAAATCAAATAACATCGACCTTAATACGCGGATTATTGATCTTGAGAATATATCATTGGAAAATGCAGTTGCATCTATTCGCCTTGGCAAAAAGGAAGCAGCGAGAGTTGTGGTAAAGGAAGCGGAACAGGAGGTGAAGACCCAGGCAGAAGCTGGGTGGCGCATAGCTGTCGCCTCGCTTGACCTGGATAATAACAATATTCAGTTTGATAATGATAATAACCCCAGGATACACCAGGGGATGGATTATGGGCATATAAAAGCGGAGGGATTTACATTGCAGGCAAGCGATGTGTTATTAGGTGTTGATTCTATTGCCGGCAAGATCACCAAAGCGATGTTCAAAGAACAAAGCGGGTTTGTATTAAACGAATTAAGGGCCGATTTTTTATATACCGGCACTGAATCATATCTCAACAATCTTTATCTTAAAACGCCCGGTACAGAATTACAACGCAGTGCAGCTATACGTTATGCGTCTATTGAATCGCTGCAAAAAGATATCGGCAATATGCAGGTCGACCTGGATATTGAGGACAGCAAAATTCTGGTGAAAGATGTGTTAGTCTTTGTTCCCCTGCTTAGCCAGCAACCCGCTTTCGCCAATCCCGGCGCAGTATGGTATATCAACAGCCGTGTTACCGGTCGCGTTGCCGATCTTCGCATCGATGCTTTACAAATACAGGGCTTGCAGGATACAAAAATTGATGTGGCCGGAAACATTGCCGGTCTGCCATCTATGAAGAATATGACTGCTGACCTGTCTATTCGAAATATCAGCAGTTCCCGGCGCGACATTAATACATTTATTCCTAAGAACACCTTACCACCCAACATTGTATTTCCTGCGAGATTTAATGCGAAGGGAAAAATAAAGGGCAACAGTAGCCAGATGAACACTGATCTATCCGTGAATACAGACCTGGGCAATGCCGTGGTAACAGGAAGTTTCAGCCAGATAGATGATCCAGGCAGGCTGGGGTACAATGCTAAAATTGAAACCAGGTCATTGGATATCGGAACCATTTTGCAGAATAAGGAAATGCTGGGTCCCATATCCGCGACGATTACTGCAAAAGGAACTGGGTTTGATCCAAAGACTGCAGATGCAACATTCGAAGGGATCGTTCATTCTGCGCTGATTAATCAATATTTATATAAGGATGTAAAACTGAGCGGAAACATCGCCAACCAAAAAGCAAATGTTGATGCCTCCGTTGTTGATCCCAATATCCATTTTGCCCTGAACGCAAATGCTGATCTTTCACAGCAATATCCGTCGGTGCGATTAAATGGCATGATCGATAGCATTAAACTTCAGCCACTTCATTTTGCAAAAGATAAAATGATCTACCGCGGAAAGATAGATGCTGATTTTCCTGTGACAGATCCCAATAACCTGCAAGGCGAATTATTTTTAACGCAATCCCTGTTTGTACATAATGAACAAAGAGTGCAGTTAGACACCGTACAATTACTGGCGGGCAAAAATGATACAGCCCGGTACCTTCAATTGACCAGTAACGTAATGTCAGCAAAACTGGAGGGCAAATATAAACTGGTTGAACTGGGCAACATTTTCCAGCAGGCGATCCAACCCTATTTTGCCATTGTTCCGGGCGATTCGGTTATTACACGTGAGCCCTATGATTTTACATTGAACGCTTACATTCTCGATAATCCTGCCCTAAAGGTGTTCGTTCCGGGTCTTGAAAAAATTGATTCAGTTTCTTTACAAAGCCATTTTTCTAATACCGGTTGGACTGCTTTATTGAAAGCGCCGGCGATAGATATGGGGCCTAATAAAATAAGAGAGCTCGAACTTAGAGCAGGAACTGGTCAAAACGCTATAGATTTAACTGCAACCATAAAAAAGATCACAAGCGGAACCAGTTTGGAACTTGACAATACAACACTGGTCGCTACGATAGCAAATAATAGTATTGATTTTGGATTAAATAATAAAGACAAGGCCCTAAAGACCAGGTATAATATAAAAGGAATATTTCAGCAACTGCGGTCCGGCGATTATAAGTTTTCCATCAGGCCCGATAGTCTTGTATTGAACTATGACGCATGGACCATCTCAGACAACAATCAAATAGTAATAGCTAAAGAAGGGATTAACGCCAGCAACTTTGTATTGAGCAAAAGCGGGCAGCAGTTGTCCGTCAACAGCCTTTCGGCCAATGCCAATGCCCCAATGGAAGTTAGCTTTGACCAGTTTAAACTGGCAACATTGACAGGCTTTGTGCAAACCGATTCCACACTGGTTAACGGCACGTTAAACGGTAAGGTTACGTTCAAGGATCTCACGAACGAATTTGTCTTTGTTGGCGATCTTGCTGTAAATGACCTAAGTATTAAAGGTGATACTGTTGGAAACGTAACGATCCGGGCGAACAATAACATGGCGAATACCTATGCTGCCGACATTGCGCTTACTGGTCGTGGAAACGATGTTAGATTGAATGGAAATTATTACCTGAAAGCCGGCGCAAGCAATTTTGATTTTGATCTCGATATCCGTGAATTACCCATGACTACTGCGCAGGCTTTCTCAAATAATATGATCAGGGATGCCACCGGTTCTATTAATGGAAAATTTGATGTGACCGGTACACTGGTAAGGCCCGTTGTCAAAGGCGATCTTAATTTTAATAAGACCGGCTTCAACTTTACTATGCTCAATAATTATTTTACCATTGACCAGGAAAAGATTAGAGTAAATGAAGAAGGCCTTCGTTTTGACAGGTTTGAAATAAAGGATTCCGCACAAAATTCTTTAAGAGTAAATGGTCTAGCTGCTACAACCAATTTTACTAATTATAATTTTGATCTTGATATAAGAGCCAATAATTTCCGGGCCGTAAACAGCACGAAAAAAGACAACAAAATATTTTACGGCCAGCTTTACTTTAATACTAACCTGAAAGTAAAAGGCACAGAAGTTTCGCCGGTAGTCGATGGAAGGCTTGTGGTGAACGAAGGAACAAAGATGACGGTTGTCTTACCTCAGCGTGAACCCGGAGTGGTAGACCGCGATGGCATCGTAGAATTTGTGGACATGGATGCACCGGCTAATGATTCTCTTTTTATGCTTGCCTACGATTCATTAAACACCGCTTCGATCACAGGGATGGATATAGCCGTGAATCTTGAAATAGATAAAGAAGCCGAATTGAGCCTTGTAATTGATGAGGGGAATGGTGATTTTCTGAATGTGAAAGGTGAAGCTTTATTGACGGCAGGTATCGATCCAAGTGGAAAAATTAATTTAGCTGGCTCTTATGAATTGGAGGAAGGTTCCTACGAACTGACATTTAATTTTATCCGCCGAAAATTTGATATAGAAAAAGGAAGCCGGATCGTTTGGGAAGGCGAGCCCACAAAAGCTACGGTTGATCTTACCGCTATATATGTTGCCAATGTAGCGCCGCTTGACCTGGTAAAAAATCAATTGGAACAAACTACGGCATTCAACAGAAATACATACCTGCAAAAACTTCCATTTGATGTTCATCTCACGATGGAGGGAGAGTTATTGAAACCAGAAATAAGCTTTGATATCATTTTACCGGAAGAACGAAAATATGCTGTGCCCGGAGATATTATAACTACGGTAAGAACAAGACTTGACCAACTCCGGCAGGAACCGGCCGAAATGAATAAGCAAGTTTTTTCTTTGTTGTTATTGAACCGCTTTATGGCCGATAATCCCTTTGATGCAAGTGGGGGCAGTTTTAATGCCGGTGTTTTGGCGAGACAAAGTGTAAGTAAATTATTGACCGAGCAGTTGAACCGCCTGGCCGATGATCTTGTCGCCGGCGTTGATCTCAATTTTGATGTATTATCATCAGAAGATTACACGTCGGGCGAGCGAAGAGACAGAACCGATCTGAATGTCGGGTTATCCAAGCAATTATTAAATGACCGTCTTACTGTTTCCGTGGGAAGCAATTTTGAACTGGAAGGACCACAAAGTTCTAATCAACAATCCAGTAATATAGCAGGAGACATTGCGTTGGATTACCAGATCAGTCGCGACAACCGCTACTTGCTGAGGGCTTATCGCAAAAACGAGTACGAGGGAATCATCGATGGATATATTATAGAGACGGGTGTCGGTTTTATCATTACCGTTGATTACAACCGCTTCAGGGAGATATTTGTATCAAAACGTGAAAGGGACGAACGAAGACGCCGGCGACAAGAACAGCGCCAGTTGGAGCGACAACAAAACGAACAAAACCCGGTGGATTCATTGCCGGTTAAATAAATGATATGATGCGCGGCTTCAACTATATCATCGGTTTAATCTTGTTATCATTGTTAGTATCCTGCAGTGCCACTAAAAAAGTGCCGGAGAACGATGCACTGTATCTTGGCGCCACGGTCAGGATCGACAGTTCAGATCTAAGAGCGAAAAAGAAAAAGGAATTACGTAGCGATCTTAGTGCGCTAACCCGTCCAAGACCCAATAAAAGAATACTGGGTATTCCATTCAAGCTTTTGTTTAACAATATTAAGCTGTTGCGGAAAAAAGGCGAACCTCCGGTGTTGCTGAGTGACGTTAATCTTGAGCACAACGAAAAAGTACTCCGAAGTTCACTTGAAAACCGCGGGTACTTTGTTGCCGCGGTGCGTGGTGACACAGTAGTGAAGAGAAAAAAAGCAAGAGCGATCTATACAGTTAGACCGGGTCCTCAATATTCCATCAGCACTGTCCGTTTCGCCGACGATACATCTTCCATACAACAGACGATAAATGAAGTAGCTGAAAAAACTTTCTTAAAGGCAGGTGAACCGTTTGATCTTGCTGTGATCAAAGGCGAAAGAGACAGGATCGATGCCCACCTAAAGGAGAAAGGATTTTACTATTTCGATCCTGACTTTATCATTGTGCAGGTCGATACTACTGTTGGTGAAAACAAGGTTGATCTTTTTGTAAAAGTGAAACCCAATACACCCGTACAAGCGAAAAAAGTATATACGATCAATGATGTTTTTATTTATTCCCAGTTTGCATTGCGGGCCGCCGAAGCCGATACTTCCAAAGACAAGGCGGAATATTATAAAGGATATTATGTAATAGATCCCAGGAAATTGTATAAGCCCCGGTTGTTTGAGCAGGCCATGCAATTTGATCCTGGTGATGTATATAATAGAACTGATCATGGACAAACGATTAGTCGTCTTGTCAATCTCAATCTTTTTAAATTTGTGAAGAACAGGTTTGAGCCGATGCCCGGCATTGATTCCGCGAAACTGAATGCCTATTATTACCTGACACCCTTTCCAAAGAAGTCATTACGGGGTGAGATCAATGGTAATACAAAATCAAATAACCTCACGGGTTCTTCCATTACTATCGGGTGGCGGAACCGAAATACGTTGCGTGGTGGGGAACTGTTTACCGTCGACGCTACCGGCGGTTTTGAAGTACAGTTCAGTGGCCAAATGCGGGGATTCAACACGTTCAGGGCGGGCATTGAAACTAATTTTGTTTTACCACGCTTCCTTACTCCTTTTTTCAGGTTAGAACCCAAGGGTAGTTTTGTTCCTAAAACCAATTTTTTGTTGGGCTATGATATTCTGAATAAACAAAAGTTGTATTCAATGCAATCTTTCCGCGCAGGTTGGGGCTATAACTGGAAAGAAAATATTTATAAGGAACACCAGTTTAATCTTGTCAGTATTAATTACGTGCAGCCATTATTGATTACCGAACTTTATAGTGACAGCGCAGCAAAATACCCGGTATTGTTAAAGGCAATAGAGAAACAGTTTATTCTTGGAACCAACTACAATTATAATTATAACCAGATGGTTGGGAAGCCCAGTATGAGCGGTGGCATGTATCTCAACGGCAATGTTGATCTTTCAGGCAATGTAGTAGGTTTGCTTACCGGCGCCGATGCGAAAAATAATAAGCCGAAAAATATTTTAGATGCGCAGTTCTCACAGTATGTAAGATTTGAAGGCGATATCCGTAAGTATATCAAGATATCTGAAACAGCTGTATGGGCTAATCGGTTTATTGCCGGGGTAGGTATTCCTTACGGCAATTCATTGCAGTTGCCATATATAAAGCAATTTTTTGTAGGAGGCACTAACAGCATCCGTGCATTCCGGAGCCGCTCGATTGGGCCGGGATCGTATATTGATACGTCACTTACAACTTTCCTTCCCGATCAATCAGGCGATATAAAATTAGAATTGAATTCAGAGCTAAGGGTAAAATTATTCAGCATTGTGCATGGCGCTTTATTCGTCGATGCCGGAAATATCTGGCTATTCAACGAGGATTCGATAAAGACAGGTGGCAAATTCAGCAAAGATTTTATCAAAGAAATAGCTGTTGGTGGTGGTGTAGGTTTGCGCTTTGATGTTTCCTTCCTCGTCATAAGACTGGATGTGGCTTTTCCATTCCGCAAACCATGGCCACCGGAGAAAGAAAGGTGGGTACTTAACCAGGTAAAATTCAAGCAGCCGGCATGGCGAAGAGAGAATATTGTTTGGAATTTAGGAATAGGGTATCCGTTCTGATGCAAAAAGCATTCAAGCGAGATTTGATTAATCTACAAGTACATCTTTTGTAAAAATGATTTTGGGGGACTTATTTCCTGGTAGTCAACTCCAATTTTATTGACTGTAATGGATATGGCAGTTATTATATTCTTATACTTACTCTTACTATCGTTTTTATCAATTACCACTCACAATTATTAACGCGACGCCGCAGATTTCAAATCTGCGCAATCCAGATCAGGGGTTAATTCTCCGAGTTATAACCGGATGCCGCCCCAACAAGGAGGTGAATGTAACATTGAATATGTTTAAGCGCGAAGCGCTCAATCCTGTACACGACAAGGTACCGGTGAGAAGACGTTTTTTTACCGTTAAAAAACGGATTAATTATGGTGTAAATAGGTGCTCTAACTCGAATCAAAAGTCAATATTCGTTTTACGAACCACCACTACATGCTTTTTCGTCAGAACCTTCTTTTTATCCTTGTCTCGCTTGCTGCTACCACTTGCGCTGCACAAATGGATACCACACAATCTTCCGAACGAGTCTCTTCCAAATATCTTGATATCGTTTCATCCAAAGCTGGTAAGCTGGAAGCAAAGCTTGACAAGCAAACGGCGAAAGCTTTGGGGCAGTGGCAAAAACAGGAGGCCCGCATTCAAAGAAAGTTGGCAAAAACCGATTCGGCAAAAGCACAATCACTCTTTGCCAATGCAGGGCAACAGTATAAACGGTTGGAAGAAAAATGGCAAAGCAATAGCTCACTGCAAGAGTACATCCCATCATTGGACACACTCAGCACCTCCTTGAAATTCCTGCAGCAAAATCCGCAGTTGTTGTCCAATGCGAAAGAAGCGAAAGAGAAGTTAAGCGCCGCAGTTTCGAAGCTAAAAGGAATGCAAGTAAAGTTTCAGCAGGCAGAAGACGTAAAACAATTTATAAAGGAGAGGAGAGAGTTACTAAAAAATCAGCTCGGTAACCTGGGTACCGATAGCTATCGGTATGCGAAAGAATTAAAAAAGCTCAGCAAGCAGGCTTATTATTATAGTGAGCGACTCAACGAATACAAATCATTATTAAAGGATCATAAGAAGGCGGATCGTAAAGCGCTGGAATTGTTAAGCAGATCAAAGCTGTTCAACAACTTTATGCGGAAGAACAGTATGCTGGCCTCTTTATTCCGGTTACCCGGTGACCAGGATAACCCCGTATCAGCAGCAAGTCTTGCCGGTTTGCAAACAAGAGCGCAGGTCAATGGACTTATTCAGCAGCAAATAGCATCGGGCGGTCCCAATGCCCGGCAGCAGGTACAGCAAAATATACAATCTGCACAATCGCAGGTACAACAACTGAAGAATAAGCTTCTAAACTCCCCTTTAGGGGATGGGGGTGAAATGCCCGACGGTTTTAAACCCAACAATCAAAAAACAAAAAACTTTCTCAAAAGATTGGAATTGGGTACAAATATCCAGTCGCAAAAAGGAAATGGCTTTTTTCCTGTTACCAGTGATTTGGGATTGTCTGTTGGTTATAAACTCAATGACAAATCGATTATTGGTATAGGAGCCAGTTACAAACTGGGATGGGGGCAAAATATACGGCATATCAATATTACACACCAGGGCGCAGGTATCAGAAGTTTTGTTGATTGGAAGATCAAAGGTTCATTTTGGGTAAGTGGAGGCTATGAAATGAATTACAGAAGTGAATTTCAAAATATTGATGTATTAAAGGATCTGAACGCATGGCAGCAAAGTGGTTTGATTGGGTTGAGTAAGGTTGTTTCATTAAAAGCAAAATTCTTTAAGAAAACAAAGCTGCAGTTGCTATGGGATTTTTTGAGTTATGAGCAGGTGCCCAGAACGCAGCCGATGATCTTTCGGATCGGATATAGTTTTAAATAAACAGTAAGTAATCTATTTACAATTTTTTTTAGAAAAAGAAGTCGTTTTATATGCTTAAATCTATCCTGACTATTTTGCTATTCCTGGTTTGTCATGGTTTTAGTGCCGCCCAGGCTGATCTTCCTAAGATCATTCAACCTTCACCCAGTACAGCGGCCTTATTTCGTTACCAGGATTACCCGGTCGATCATTCCACAGGATTACCACAAATCAGTGTACCCATTTATGAAGTAAAAAGTGGCAGCCTGTCTGTGCCAATTAGTATTAGCTACCATGCTTCAGGAAGGAAAACGTCTGAGACAGATGGTCCGATTGCTTTGGGATGGAGTTTAAATGCGGGCGGGACAATCTCCCGTACAATATATGGTTCTCCGGATTTCGGTAGTCTTTCAAATGGCACCAAATTGTTTCCTTATCCTTTTAAACGAAGTGCCGATTTAGGAACCAATCTATTAGACGATTTGCATTATTTCGAGCGTATAACCCATTTTGATAAAACCGAAGGAGACATATTGCCAGGTAACTTTCTGGATTCAGAATATGATATCTTTTCTTATTCCGTCAATGGGTTGTCTGGGAAATTTATTTTTGAAGACAACAACAGCATAAAAACGCCTGTATTTCTCCCTTCCAAGCCATATAAAATTACCCCTACCTATAATATTAGTGGAATATCCAAAATCGACCTTACGGACGACAAAGGAATTTTATATCAGTTTGTTGCCGGCGACACATACTCTCAAAGTAACGACAACGCTACGTCAGCCTGGGTGCTGTCAAAGATATTTTCAGCAGATAAATCGGATAGTATTTCCTTTTACTACTCGATTACACCGGAATATCGAAGAACAATAGATCAGCAAACGGTAGTGAATGATCAATGGGCCCGTGAAGAATTTAATGTCCCTCCTCCAGCACCAGTTATTGATTACGAGTTTACTATAAATGAATATTATTTTGTTTCCCGATTAACAGAAATAAGATTTAGTCAGGGTAAAATAGTATTTAATCTTATCAATAACGACAAAATTGACAACGTACAGATATTAAACCTGAATAACGAAGTTTTAAAAACTATCCAGTTTACAAGATCGATATGCGATAGCCATTCCGAACTCGGCTTTGCCAACTACAAATTGGATAATGTAATCTTTAAGGATAAATTGAATGCCGCGATTGAAAATTACTCTTTTGAATATTTTCCTACTGTAACTGGTAATGGGCAAATTAATTCGCGACATCGCGATTGGTGGGGTTATTATAATGCGTCAGGTATCCAGGATATGGTGCCCACTTATACTATTACCGATTTTCAACATCATGAGAATTCTCCTATTGAAACAATACAAACTGGCGCTAGTGGTGAAAACAGGGAGCCGGATTTAAGTGCAAAAAAAAGCGGCGTTCTGAAAAAAATTACTTTCCCCACGGGAGGGAATACAGAGTTTATTTATGAAAACAATAAATATACTCCTATGACGACAGGCGGGATAGGACGAATCGGCCCTGGCCTGAGGATTTATCAAATTAAAACCAGTGACATTAATGGAACGATTCATACAAAGACCTATAAATATGGTGAGAATGAATCTGACTACGGTACATTGACGATAGTTCCGGGAAAAGCAACGATGGGCCGACAGGAATATACTGTTGATTTGGGGAACTATCCATTTGGCCCCGGACCATTTTATCCTACCACATCCGGACGTTCCCGGGTACATACGTTTTATGCAGGCTTTCTTCCTGAGTTAAATGAATTGGCTCAAAAACCAGTTTTCTATAGTGCAGTAACTGAGTATTCAGGCGATGAAACAAATAATACAGGTAAGACCATTTATCTCTACGAACAGGGTGCTGAATGGTTCATGGGCAATCTCCAGGCTTATGGAAACTTTAGTTTGTACCCCATGCATACTTATGAAACCAATTATTGGAATACATCTTCATTGACGGGGAGGATAGATTATAAAAGGGTTAGCAATTCAGGTGTTTATCAAAAAATAAAAGAAACTACTAACAGCTATTCTGCTACTATTACTAGGTATGTTTATGGACTGCATGTTCGATCTGTCTATAAATTAGCACAGACAGGCAGGGATAATAATACGTTGTACTATCCCGAAGAGTATGCAACAGCAGTGGCGATAACATATCCTTTAGGACCACCCATACGTATTTATGGTTACTCTGACTATCAAATTCCGGTAGGGTATAAAAATTTAATGTCCACCACCGAAACATTGTATACCGACAATAATGCTTCGATCAATAATGGTATTACCTATCAATACAATTCCAGGCAGTATGTTTCAAAATCCACTTCAACCTCTTCTGAGGGCAGCTCCATTGTTACAGATATTAAGTATCCGTTTGATTTTACGAGCAACAGCGTTTTAACGCAAATGGTCGGTCTTAATATGCTGGATTACCCGGTAGAACAGATTGGAACAAAAAACCTAACCCCAACACAAAGTATCCGTACTAATTATTTTAACTGGGGAACTACACCGGCCAGGATCGCGCCACAAACAGTGGACGTAAAACTGGGTTCGGGAATTTACGAAACAAGGCTCCGCTATTCAGCCTACGATAGCGATGGTAATCCCCTTACTGTGTCAAAAGAAAACGACCTGCCTATTAGTTATGTATGGGGGTATAATAATAGTTATCCCATAGCAGAAGGGACGAACGCAGCGGTTAAAAATGTATTTCATACCAGCTTTGAAGATGCTACTGGTAACAGCACATTGAATGATTGTAAAACCGGGCGACGAAGCCGTACCGGAGGATATTCAAAACCGCTCACACTCCTGGATAATGGAAACTATATTCTTTCCTACTGGCAAAAATCGGGAGCTAATTGGGTGCTGCAATCTTCCTCAGTATCTGTTACTACAGGCTCTTATACTATTTCGCTTACAGGCCAGGTGGATGAAGTAAGATTTTACCCGAAAACATCCCAGATGAAAACATATACGTACGATCCACTTATAGGAATTACCACAGAGTGTGACGCTTCTGACCATATTAGTTATTATGAATATGATAACTATGGCAGGCTGAAATTGATAAGGGATATGAACGGCAATATCCTCAGGACATTCAAGTATCAATACCAGGTTAGTACGCCCAATTAAAAAAATGTAAAATTTTTCTTTATGAAAAGAAAAGAAGTTGCTTTCTTATGGCTTTTACTCTTATTAATACAAAGCTCAAAAGCGGATTCACAAGTAAAAATATCGGGCCCGGAGTGTATTGTATCCGGCACGGAGTATCAATATGATTTGTTTGGTAAATGGGATACACAAACAGCCATAAGTGTATGCGTGGAAGGAGGATTGATTGCCAGGAATAATAGCACTTGTTATGAGGGCAAGGAGCTTAATTATGTTCGCATAGTATGGAATGATAATACTACAAAAGGGAAAATTTCAATCACGTCTTCTTCAGGAAATGGTTTTTTCAATGTAAGACCAACCAGGGCTTTGCAAGGTGGAAAAGTTGATTCATTGTCAAAACTACAGGCTGTTAAAAAAGCAGCCATTCCTCGATCGATAAGTTGCGGTTCCGCCAGGGGCGGAAACTGTTCTCCATCTTTTTCCTATCAATGGGAGCAATCGGATGACAATCTTCGCTGGACAAATGTAACAGGTGCTGTTTTTCAGAATTTATCTTTTTCTGTGGCTTTGAATCACACTCTTTTTTTTCGAAGAAAGATTTTTGATTCTGTATCGAATTCAATAGCCTATTCAGACGTGGCCATTGTTGTTGTTAAATGATACTTGAAACCAATTAATAACCAACTGTATGTTGCAAAAATATTTTAGAACAATAGTAGTTTATTGCTTTTTTTATTTTGGCCTGTCTTTAAGTACATATGCGCAGGTGTCTATCTCCGGTCCTTCATGCGGCGTAGCGGGCAGCACCAGTTATTTTAATGCCGTGAGAAGCGATGGAGATTTCAACGGCGTAACCAATATGCAATGGTGTGTTACAGGCGGCATTATTTTACAAGCATACGGTATGGATATTACGGGGAGCAGTACTTGCAAAACCGGTACTACAGTCAATTCTATAATCGTTCAATGGAATACTGCGACTTCGGGTTCCGTGTCCCTGACAACACCAGTGGGTAACGCCCCCACCCAGCTTGTCACTGTATCAAATGCAATGAATCCGGGAACTATCAGCAATACTACTCAAACGATAAACTATAATTCGACACCTGCCACTATTAATTGTTCGGTAGCAACATTTGGCTATTGTTCGCCTTCTTACCAGTATCAATGGCAGAAATCACCGGATAATTCAACATGGACAAATATTGCCGGCGCAACCGCGCAAAATTTAAGTTTTTCTGCAGCGATTATTCAGACATCTTATTACAGGCGGCAGGTTTTTGAGACAAACACATCTACTTACGGGTATTCCGGTTCAGCCACCGTTTTTGTTAACCCAGCATTTACAACACTGACTATAAGCCCTGCAAGCCAGGATCTTTTTTCAGACGGCATTGCTACTGCTCTTTATTTGACAACACCTGCTACCGGAGGGAGTTGCAGTGGAAATTACAGTTATTTCTGGCAAACTTCCACCGATGGGGGTGTTACTTTTACGGACAATGGCACTAATGGCAATGTACTATTCAATCCTCCTGTAGTCACCGGTACAAAATATTACAGGATGAAGGTTATTTGCGGAACGCAAACAGCTTTTTCAAACCCTGCTGTTGTAAATGTATTTAATCATTTAGCCAGCCCGGCGATAACACCTTCCTCGCTGACTATTACTTATAATACTACTCCTTCATTTTCCGTGGGAAGTCCAACAGGTGGTATGTGTGGCGGAACCTATTCTTATATGTGGCAAAAGAGTCCGGATAATGTCAATTTTACTACGGTTTCTACCTCACCTTCGTACAACCCGGGTAACCTGACAGTATCTGCATATTTTAAAAGAATTGTCACCTGCGGCGCTGAGTCAGTGAGTTCTACCGTTGCTGTAAGTGTGAATAGTGAATTATTCCCGGGCGTTTTGGCGCCGGGGGATCTTGTTATTCCTTCTGCCACTTCACCGGGCACTTTTACTTCTACACCGTCTAAGGGAGGGGTTTGCGGAAGCTATTCTTATGTTTGGCAAAAAAGCCCGGACGGTATAAGCTACCAGGATATACCGGGAGCTTCATCTTTAGTTTACAACGTTCCTGCTCTTACTGTCAATACGCACTACCGGTTAAAAACTACGTGTGGCATTGATAATGTTTTTACAAACCCTATATTGGTTACCATAAAAACAGGCGCCTATGTTTATAATTATGTACAAACAAGGGATATCACCAAACCTTTGATAACCACAGCAGCATCGGCTACTGCACTTACAGCATTAAGGGATGTAAAACAAACTACCCAGTATTTTGATGGATTAGGAAGACCCTTGCAGGCAATAATAAAGCAAGGTTCTTTAGTAACCGATCCTTTAAATCCAATGTCTTCTGTGGGTGCTGTTGATTTGGTCAATCAAACCCTATTCGATCAGTTTGGGAGAGAAAAATATAAATACCTTCCGTTTGCATCCACGGCTACGGACGCTACAAAAAATAATGGGAATTTTAAAACTAATCCGTTCCAGCAACAGGCATCTTTTTACAATGATACATATAATAATAACCCTCTTAAAGGGCAGGGGGAAATATATGTTTATAGTCAGACGGATTTTGAATTCTCTCCACTTGGTCGGATGGAAAAATCATTGGCGCCGGGTAATAGTTGGGTAGGCTCTTCAAGAAGTATCGGCGCAAAAACCTGGGTGAATACGACCACCGATGCTGTGCGAAGATGGACGGTGAACATCGGAGCGGTAGGAAGTTTCAGCACATATTCAATTCCCAGCACTCCTGTTTATGCTGCGGGTACATTATATAAAAACATTACGACGGATGAACACGGCAAGCAGGTAATCGAATTTAAAGATAAAGAAGGTAAAGTAATTCTTAAGAAAGTGCAGTTAACGGCCGCGGCAGATGATGGAATTGCCGGAAGCGGGCACAGCGGATGGTTGTGTACCTACTATGTTTATGATGTTTTAAATAACCTTCGTTTGGTAGTACAACCGCGGGGCGTGGAATTGATCCAACCCTCATGGGCATTGACCAACGCCACCATACTTTCCGAACAATGCTTCAGGTATGAGTATGATTATCGCCACCGGATGATTATAAAAAAAGTGCCGGGTGCCGATCCGGTATATATGGTCTATGATGCAAGGGACCGACTGGTGATGAGTCAGGATGCTGTTCTGCGGTTACCGGTAAATAATAAATGGATGATAACATTGTATGATGAATTGAACCGCCCCGTTCAAACCGGGCTGCTTGTAAACACCTGGAATAATAAGTCATTTGTAACACATCTTAATGATGCAAAAACAAACTTTACCGGTTATCCTTTTACCGTTGCTACGGTACCTTCGGTTACGTATTGGGAATACCTCAGCAAAGCGGGTTATGACGATTATACCACCATACCCGCGGCCAGTAGCCTCACCGCTGTTCCAGATCCTGCTTATATTAATAATACTACCTATGGTTTTTTCAACACTTACAATGCATCTCCGGATTACGCCCAGCAAATGCCAACAACAGCATCGGCACAAACAAGAGGAATGGCTACCTGGTCGCAAACAAAAGTATTGGGAACCACCATTTATTTGTATACCGTAACCATGTATGATGAAAAAGGGAGACCCATACAGACAAAAAGTAGAAATATAACAGGTGGTGTTGATATAGTTGGCACACAATACAGCTGGACCGGGCAACCGCTGGTAAACGTACTTCAACAGGAAAAATTAGGTGCACCAGCACAAACCAGCATTGTAATAACAAAAATGATCTATGACGACCTGGGTCGTTTATTACAAACAGATAAAAAAGTTAAGAATACGAATGTAAACGCCAATGCACTGCCCGCAAGCTTTATCACTATCGGTAAAAATGAATATGATGCATTGGGTCAAGTAAAAACCAAAAAGCTGGGTAACAAACCGGGGGCTCCTGCAGGCACTCCTCTAGCCATCACGGGTTATGAATACAATATCCGTGGCTGGCTCTTATCGATGAATAAAGGTTATATGGGCAATGCAAATGCTGATCAGTATTTTGCCATGGAGCTTGGCTATGATAAAAACGCCAGCTTTGGCACATTTACTCCACAATACAATGGCAATGCTGGAGGTATACTCTGGAAAAGTGAAGGTGATCAGCAAAAGCGTAAATATAACTTTAGTTATGATGCGGTGAACAGGCTAACTAAAGGGGATTTCACACAATATGTATCAGGAACCGGCGCAGGGGCAATCTTTAATATCAGTGCGGGGATTGATTTTAGTATGGGTGGTGACCCCAGTACCGGCGGTACTATGAAATATGACGCAAATGGAAATATTACAGAAATGTGGCAGACCGGTTTGAAATTAAATGCATCATCTATGATCGATAAACTTGCCTATACCTATACTACCAATACCAATAAACTGCTCAAAGTTTTTGATAATGTAACACCTACTACAGATAACGGAAAGCTGGGAGATTTTAAAGATGGTACAAATGGCACAGCCAATGATTATACTTATGATGTAAATGGCAATCTTATTTCCGATGCCAACAAAGCGATCAGCAGCATCGCTTATAATCACCTGAACCTTCCTTTAGTAATTACTATTGCTGGCAAAGGAACGATAACTTATACCTACGATGCAACCGGTAATAAGCAAAAGAAAGTAACGTTTGAAACAAGTGCCGTAGTTCCTTACAATGGAACGAATTATACCGGCAGCATCACCACTACCACTACTTATCTTGGCAACCAGGTATTTGAAACAAAAGATTACGGGCATGCGTCACTAACTCCCCTTGAATATACAGACCGGCTTCAATTTATCACACATGAAGAGGGAAGAATACGATTTAAAACAGCCAACAACAGTTTGCAGTATGATTATATGCTGAAAGATCATTTGGGAAATGTGAGGATGGTGCTTACGGGAGAACAGCAAATTGATATGTATCCCGCGGCTACAATGGAGACGGCAGCTGCTGCCGCGGAAGAAACCTACTATGCCAACCTCCCTGCAACCAGGGTAGATCCCCCATCGGGTTATCCGGCCAATACACCGGTGGGCAATGGCAAAGTTGCCAAAGTACGTGCGGCATCGGGAAGCAAAAAAATAGGTCCTGCTATTACAGTAAAAGTAATGGCTGGTGACAAATTTAATCTAACAGTTAATAGCTGGTGGAATAGCGCCAATACACCGGGTGCACCAATCAGTCCGTTATCCGATATCATTGCAGCTTTGGCGGGTAGTGCGGCGGGAGTAAGCGCCGGTAAGTTTACTTCAACTGAAATAACCACTAGCGGCGTCTTGTCTCCCAATATAACCAGTTTCTTAGGTAGCCAAACGGTTGGAACAGGAAAACCTAAAGCCTATATTAACTGGGTATTGCTGGATGAACAGTTTAAGTATGTAAGCGGCAGCAGTGGTTTTGAACAGGTTGGCG
>WUUC01071741.1_pt1 | contig 34736 bp, 34 predicted proteins | sample 6278441 | NCBI WGS metagenome assembly WUUC01 (sample SAMN13675441, study PRJNA597444) | soil metagenome | isolation source: soil | place: USA: Washington | collected 2017-10
GCACGCCCTGTGACCGACGAATCAGCAATCGAGGACCGAACCTGGATGGGCATGGTTCGCCGGCTGGGTCTGCAGCTCGAACCTGCGCGCCGTCCGCATGCGCTCGCGGCGATCGTCGTGCGGCCGGTTCCCTGACGAAGCGGTCCGCCCTGGCGATCATCCGGAGCACTCCACCGAGGTGCCCGCCGGGTCCAATGTGCGCGCTTCGATTGCCGGTGCGGCCCCTCCGCCGGCACAACCGCACCTTGTCCGCAAACTGCTGCCGCCGATCGTCAAGCGTCGGCTTCGTAAACCTTCAGAACGTGAACGACGCGCTCAGCTCGAGAATCCTGGGCAGCATGATGTTGGTCGGGACCATGAACCGCGCGCCGGAGGCCTGCGTCAGGCTGACCGCGGTGTTGGCGTTCATCGCGTTGAAGACATTCATCCGCACCGCCACGCTGCGCGAGGTCGTGAGCCGGAACCGCTTCTCGACGCGCAGATCGAGAAGATTCGTGTGCGGCATGCGCCGCGCGCCGATTGGCTCGACGTTCAAGGTGATCGACGGAATCTGGCGGCCGCCCCGGAAGAGCGCCGTGCGCGCCCATTCGGTGCCGCTGCGGTGTTCGAAGCTGGCCGACGCGAGCACCCCGTACGGAAAGACGTACGCGCCGGAAAGCTTCCCGAGCCATTCCCACGTACGGTTCGCGACGTTGATTTCCGAGTTGGGATCGAAGGCGAGCGCTTCGCTGCCGAACGGGATGTTCTTTTTCGTCGCCGAGTAGGACGCCAGCATCTGCCATCCGCTCGAAAGGCGCTTGCTCGCGGCGACCTCGAAGCTCTTGTACGTCTGATCCGCATCCGGATCGTTGACCCGCATCGTCGCCGCGAACTGGCGTCCTTGCAGCGCCGCCGGGTAGTCGTAATACGTCACGGAGGTTCCCGGATCGTCGCCCGTCCCTGTCACGCCGTCGGGCCCCGGATCGGGATTCGTGATCGGGATGCTGAACACCTCGTACGGCCGGCGGATGTTCAGGGTACGGAACGTGTTGAACGCGCGCGAATAGATGCCCGTGACGCGTACGGCGAAATCGGGCATCAGCACCCGCTCGACCGCGAGCGAGAACTCGTCGACTTTCGGCTGCAGCTCGTTCGGATTCACCTGCGCGTCGGTCGACCCTGCGATGGACACGAAGTCGGATCCGTCCGGGTCGAGGTTCACCTCGCCCGGGTCGTAGTCCGCGTTGCGATTGAGGTCGCGCCACGTCCACGTCGTCGTCGTCTTGACGTTGCGGTTCGACGTCGTGACTTCCGGATCGATCTCGCGCATGTGATCGAAACGGCCGTAGCCGCCCTTGATCACGGTTTTGCCGTCTCCCATGAGGTCGTACGCGGCATGGAGCCTCGGCGCGAGGGAATTCCAGATCTTCAGCTGAATCTCGGGAAAGCATTCCGCGGCGGCAAAGTCGCCGGCCTCGCGGCATTGCGGCGGCGCGAACGCGTTGTCGTGCGCGTAGCGGACGCCCAGGTTCAGCGTGAGCCGCCTCGCAATCGTCCACGTATCTTTCACGAAGGTGCCGAGGTAGCGCTGGTTCGAAAACGGCTTCACCGGATGATTCCAGGTCTGGATCTGAAACGGGACGCCGTTATCGAACCGGAGAAGGTAATCGCCGCTCTGCCGCCGGTTCCACGCCCGGCTGACGAGCACCGAGAAGAAGTCGAAGCCCGCCTTCAGCTCGTGGTTGCCGACGAACAGCCCCGGACGGTACCAGCCGATGCTGCCCCTTGCATGGTGGCGATGTTCGGTCGGCACTTCGCCCTCGTCAGTCGAGTCGCCCGATTGCTGCAGCGTGCGGATGTCCACCCGTCGGACGTTGTCGGGATCGTGGCCGAGCGCACGGTCGTGCCACATCCAGTAGCCGTACTGGAAATCGGTCACCAGGGCGTTGCCGCGCACCGCCTGCCATTCCCCCTTCGCCGTATGCATGCGGACCTGCTCGTCGAAGCGCGAATTCCAGGGCACGAATTCGGTGACGCCCCGCTCCTCGTGCTTGCTGCTCCACGAATAGAAGCCGACGAACCGGTTCCCGGGCGTCATCTGGTACGACAGCTTGCCGGTGCGGAACGCCTGACGCTGGATGCGAAGGGCCGGTGAGCCGTCGGGCTTGAACGCGTTCAGCACTTCGTTGGTGTTCGACCGGCCGCGCGTCGAACCGAAGAACCACAGCTTGTTTTCGACGATCTTGCCGCCGATGTCGCCGCTGATATCCCACCGGTTGGTAATCTTTGCCGCCCCGGCAATCCCCATGGCCCGCAGCTCGTCGTCGACGTTGTTGCCCTGGAGACGATCGTTGGTCTGGCCCCAGAACGCGCTTCCGTGAAGATCGTTGCCGCCCGACTTCACGACGCCCGTCATCGCAATGCCGCGTCTCGGCGTTTCCGCGTCGTTGGCCACGGTCTGGACGCGCGCCTCTTCGAACGAGGAATAGTCGTAGTAGTTGCCCGACTGCGTGTCCTTCGGGGAAGTGGTAAACACGCCTTCGATGGTCGAATAGGCTTCCTGCGACTGTCCGAACGCGCGGAACTGCGGAACGTCGTTGATGGTGCTCCCGCCGATATCGAGGTTCGTGCGCACGCCCGGCGCCTGCGCAAGCAGCGCCACGATGCCGTTGCGTCCGGTGGGATTGAGCTCCAGCGTCTCTCGCGTGAACTCAGTTCTGCTGCCTGTCGAGGTCACGTCGACCACGGGCGCCGCGCCGGACACAGTGACCGTTTCGGACACCGATCCGACCTTCATCACCATGTCCAGCTTCGCGACGAAGCCGACGGTCAGGCGCACGGCCTCCTGGCGCAGCGACTGAAAGCCTGTCAGCTCGTATGCGACCGTGTAAGTGCCGATCGGCAGCGGCGTCAGCCGGTACTCGCCGCGTTCGTCGGTCACGCTCGTGACCTGCGCGACCTGCAGCGACGGGCTCGTCGCGACCACCGTGACGCCCGGAAGGAGTGCGCCGCTCTCGTCACGTACCTGTCCGATGATGCTGGCGGCGGGGCCCGCCTGTCCGGCCGCATCGGACGTGATGAGCGGGAACAGCATCAGCACGACGGCCAGAGCCGCGGCACGTCTCGGCTGCCTGGACGCAACGAGTTTGCTGCCCTTCTCGAATGTGTTGCTCATGCCAGCCTCCTGCGAGATCGAAGCGGCCCACGGAAAGGTCACAGACGCAGCGGACGGGGCTCACCCCGGCTCGGCGACATGCTACACCCGCGCGCCCCGCCCGCCACGGGTCTTTCATGCCGCGAGCGCCGTTCGGATTTGCCTCAGATGATGTTCGTTGTGAGAAGCCACCTTGTCGAACTCGTCCTTCAAGGTCCGCACGCCGGTGACACTGTGGACGAACTCGAGGTGCCCCTTCTGCTCGTAGTGCACCTTCGCGTAGTAGATGATCGCGTTCCGAACCGTTTCGTAGACCCCGCGCGAAATGTCGAGCGGCACGCTGGAATAATCGAGCCCCGCGGCCCACGCGTCCTGATCGAACACCCACAGCACCTGCCGGGGCTCGCTGAGGACGCGTCGAATGCGATCGAACAGAACCGTTTCGGCATCCGCGAGGTGATGGAGAATGAATCTCACCGGCCATTTGCCGGGCGCGTACGTTCTCGCGAGCTTCTCCTCGTCGAGGGCAAAAAACCGCAGTGTTTCATCGCGGGTCTCTTCGAGCTGCGTGATGATGCGCATCGTATTCTCCGCTCGCTTCAGCCGCGGCGGCTATTGTTGCGGCCGGCGCGCGGGGGGCAACGTGGATTGGGAAGAGCGAAAGCCGTGTCGGCATGGTTGGCGATCGGGCCTGCTTGTGCCAAGATGTCCAGCCGAAAACACGCGCTGCCAGCAATATCGTTTGGAGGAATCGATGCGGAACGAACTGAGTCACACTGCGGCCGCCTGCGCGATGGCCGCCGCTTGTCTAGTGGCCTCGACCGGTGCACAGACGCCGGCACCTTCGGGTCAAGGCGCGGCGGCGACGCCCGGCGACAGCGCGATCGTCGTCGAAAAACCGACCTATATTGCCATTCCTCTTGAAATAACGGTGAATCGTCCCGTTGCCGAGGTGTGGAAGCGCATCGGCAAGTACTGCGACATCAGCGAGTGGCTCCAGATCGCAGCAGGGTGCAAAATCATCTCGGGCAATGACGGTGAAGTCGGCGCGGTCCGATCTGTGGCGACTGAAGTGCTCGTCGCGAAGACTGAATATTCGTACACCTACACACAGCCTGTCAGGGCCGGGCGGCCGTACAACCTGTATCACGGTACGCTCGAGGCGAGGGCGCTGACGCCGACCACCACGAAGCTCCTTTACACGCTCGTGTACGACAACTCGATGCTGCCCGACGATGCCGCGCGCGAAAAAGACAGGGCGGCGAGAGCGGCCACGTTCACGAGGGCGCTAGCGAACATGAAGGTCCTCGCCGAAGGCGGCACGCTGCCGCCCCCACCGGCGCGCGGCGGCGGCGCTCCGCCGGCGCCAGCCGCACCCGGCGGCGCGCGCTGAACGGTTTCCATTTCCTTGTAGTACGTAGTGTCCGGCTTGAGCCGGACCTCCCGAGGTTCGCCTGAAAGTGGACACTACACACAACAGAGACCGCTCACCATTTTTTCATCCGGCGATGGTCGTCGTCCCAGCGCCACATGTTGCCGCCGTCCTGCAGATGCACGCCTGCGAGCCACCGGTCCAGCCCGCACGCGACCCGATCTCGCCGGCCGGTCAGAACTTCCCGACCGGCATCCGTCAGGCTGATCGTCCCCGGCAGCAGGGCGCCGTCGTCGTCTGAACGCTCGACGACCAGCAGCGGCGGTGTCGTGCGCGCCAGCGTGTCCACGAGATCTGCGAGCGAGCCGTCGGTGATGTAATAGGCGTCCTCCTCATCGTGCATACGCGGAAACGCGGCCCTAACGCCGATCGGCGCGCGGCTCGCGAGGCTTAACAGCCGGCGCTCGCTCCGGGAGAGCCCGTCAAACGTCGATGGATACTCCTGCAGAAAACGTTCGAGGGCCGGCCGGAGGTACGGCAACGCGGTCATGTCCGAATGGCGCAGATTGTCTAGTGCTTCAGGAGTCGGCTCGCGGAACGACTGCCACGCCCGCTCTGCGAGCACGTACTCGGAGTCTCGGATGGGACGCCGTGTCGCAAAAAGCGGGGCCAGTTCGTCGGGCGAGAGCTCGCCAAGACCCTTGAAGCGCGGGTGCCCGGGAAACGACCCGATACACACCAGAGTCACCGCTTTCGCCTCCGGAAGGCGCGTCCGGATCCGGCTCAGGATCTGAATCAGATTCAACTGATCGAACAGGTCGTGCTCGAACCAGAGCACGAGCTCGTCGTACGACGCGTGGGCGTCGATCGCCTGTCTCCAGCGCCCCAGGTCATTCTCAGGCGGGACGTAGGCGTCCGGCTCTACAAGGAAACGTCGGCGCACCTCGGTCAACTCCTCGTCGCCCAAGCCGCCAGGCACCGGGCCTTCGTACAGTGGATCGGCCCAGATCGAGCGCGCGCCGGGAAGGCCGGCTGCTTCAATGACTCTCGTGGTGCAGCTGCCGTTGGCCACGTGCAGAAAGCGCGCGGTCGCCGACTCGATCACGGTCTGCTCCTCCTGCACCTCTTCGATCTCTTCCAGGAACGCGTGCCCTGAACGGCTCCGTCGCAAGCGTCGGGAGCGGCTCGTTCAGCGGTACGAACCGGTTTCCGCGTCGTCTGCCGGGGCCGCGCGGGGCGGTTTGACGCGGAACGCCAGGCTGATGCGCTCCCCCACCGGATCGGCGGTCTTCGGCACGGCGTGCGTGTAGTGGAGCTGCGTTCGGTAATCCATGACGAGCAGGCTGCCCGGCTCGAGATCGACATGAACGACGCGGCGCGGCGCCGCCTTCGCGCGTATCGTCATCCGCCGCGTCGCGCCGAGCGAGACCAGCGCGATCGGAAAACCCTTGCGAATCTCGTTCAGGTGATCGTTGTGCGGCGCGACGCTGTCGCGACCGTCCCGGTACAGGTTGAGGCCGACGCTGTTGAACGGCGCGCCGGCGCCCTCAGTGACACGCCGCGCCGCCTCGAGGATTGCGCCAGGCGTGAGGTCGGACGCGGGATCGAGCCGGAAGTGGCCGATCAGCCGCGGGACCTCCACCTCGCGCTCGTACATCATCCGCCGCTCCGCGCGCCACTTCACTGCGCCGCGCAGCTCTCGAAACCATGCGCTTGCCGTGTCGACATCGACGAAGCGGGGCGTATACGCGATGCGCCCGCGCTCGTCGTCGGCCAGCAGCGTTTCGCTCGAATCGAACAGCTTCAGTTGAGGCATGCGCAGCCATCAGGTTAACGCATCACACTTCGGCTTGAGCTTCTCTCGAACACGCGCCGAGATTCAGCGGGTCAGTGCCGCGGAGGGGTACGCGGGCCGGAAGATTCTGCTCAGGCGCCCCCCAATCAATCGGTCAGCCACACCGCCGTGCGAATCCGTGGCGCCGTCTCCGGTGCGCGCATGGCCGCGTGATTTGCAGTCAATTGCCGTGAACACGCCGCACGATTCGCCTGCTAAGATCATCAATGGAAGACAGTTCCGGGCGTCGTCGTCGCGCATATCAGGCGCGATTGGCTGCGAAATCCGCATACCGGCCTGCTTCAATACCGTGGTACCTGTCCGGACGAGAGTGAGCGGCGGTCCGCTCCACGGGACGCTGCCGAAAGAGGGAGACGTGTCGGGAGGACGAACGCAGCGAGCCGCGGCCGTCGGCGTCGCCGAACACGCTAACTCGGCCGTGCTCGTCACTGTCGCGCCGGGCGGCGAGCTCCTCGATCGTCGGCGCTTCGACCTGACCGAGCGCGGCCTACCGACGCACCCGCATCACCACGAAGGCTCGTGGGCCGTGGGCCGCTACCTGAACATCCCGGGAGCGCGCGCGCTGTCGCTCGCAGAAGCCGTGGCACTCGTCGAGCGCGTGCGCGCGTCCGCCGCGCGCGGCGCGCGCGAGGGCCTCGAGGCGCTCGCCGCGGCGGTGCCCGTGCCGATTGCGAGCATCGCGATTCGCGCGTGTCCCAGGCTTCCGCCGACGACCGAGGAGCGGATCGCCGACAATCGCGCGCAAACCGTCGCCGACTCGGTCATGTATCGCGAGGCTCTCGCAGCCGCCGCCGAGGCGCACGGCTGGTCCGTGCATTGGTACGATCGCGAGCGCGTGTTTCGCGACGCGGCGGCGGCGCTCGGCCGCCAGGACGTCGCCGCCCTCCTGTACGCGATGGGCCGATCGATCGGGCCACCCTGGCAGGCTAAACACAAGCTTGCGGCAGCCGCGGCGCTTGCGGCCACCGGGCGCCCGGTGCCTCGGCCGGGCGCCGGATAGCGTGCAATTGCAGGGGACGAAGAAATGGAACTCGGACCTGCATCATCTGCTTTCGCGTCCATCCGACGGCAGACTTCACACCCCCGGCATCGCCTTCCTCAACGGCCGCAACAGCACGAGCAGGACGACGGCCATTACCATCGCCGCGCCGCTCAGCACGAGCCAGAACGTCGAGTGCTTCCATTCGGTCCAGAACACCGCGATCTGAGTGAGCTTGTTGCCCAGGCCCGTCGCCACGAACCAGCCGCCCATCATCACGCCTCGAAAGCGCGGAGGCGCAACCTTGGATACAAGTGACAGGCCCATCGGTGAGAGCATCAGCTCGCCGAGGGTGAGCACTCCATAGGCGCCCAGCAGCCACGCCGCGGACACCTTGAAAGCGTAGATGTCGTCTCCCCTAACCGTCGCCTCTCCGCTTCTGGCCGCGAAGAACAGGATCAGGAACGCGAGCGACGTCATCCCCATGCCGATCACCATCTTCGTCGGCGTCGCGGGCTCTTTGCCTTTCCGATCGAGCCATTTCCAGAACGCGATGAGCGGAAAGGTGAGAATGATGACCCATGCGGGATTGATGGCGTTCGCGATGATGCCCCGGACCTGCCAATCGGTGTTCTCATCCGCCCAGTACGTGATCGTCGTGCCGTTCTGGTGGAAGACCATCCAGAAAACGACCACGACCGCGAACACCACGATCAGAGCGGCGATTCGCTTCCACTCGGCGACGCCCTCGAGCGCGCTGTGTTTCTCGGCCGCTGCCGACCGAGTGCCGACGCGCGGTTTCAGGGCGCGGTTCCTGTCCTCCTCGAGGTAACCCTTGAATCGCCAGAGGATCGTCACCGAGAACACCATCCCGAGGGCCGCCACCGCGAACGCTGGATGAAACCCGAACCTCGCCTGAACGATCGTGGCGACCACCGGCGCGAGAAAGGCGCCGACATTGATGCCCATGTAAAACAGGTTGTACGCGCGGTCCTTGAGATGGCTGCCGTCCGGATACAGATTACCGACCATCGTCGAGACGTTCGGCTTGAAGAAGCCGTTGCCGATCACCAGGCAGGTCAACGCGGCATAGACGAACGGCAGCGATCGGACCGAGAGCAGCAGATGACCGGCCATGAAAAAGAAGCCGCCAATCATCACGGCGCGTCGATAGCCGAGCTTCCTGTCGGCGATCCACCCGCCTACCAGCGGGCTGATGTACACGAACATCATGTAGTTCGCGTAGAGCGTCGAGGCTTGCGCCGCCGTCCACGCAAATCCCTCGGTGGGGTCGCGCAGGTACAGGGCGAACATCGACACCATCGTGTAGAAGCTGAATCGCTCCCACATTTCGGTGGCGAACAGGACGTACAGCCCTCTCGGGTGTCTGTCCAGATCGGGCTTGATCTCGACGCCTGTGGACACTGCTCTGACAGCCATGGTGCCGCCTGTCTCCTGCTGAACGCGTTGAACCCGAGTATTCATTCTCCGTAATTGGCCCTGGCGGCCGCTTACGGCGCTGTCATACGACGCGGAGACTCGCCAAACCGATGTTCAGCCGCGGAGTCATTTCCCTGGGTTGGATCGTCGTCTCCCCCACGCCCGCAGATAACTGGCACGTCCCGGGAGAGATGACCCATCGGACCACGTCAGGGCGCGACGCAAATCGGCGGCAGAATCGATATCGTACCACTGGGGCAGGATCGTCGTCGCCAGTCCTTCATCTGCCGCGGCCGCGATCGTGGCCGCGAGCACGCGGTCCGTGCTCCATGGAATCGAGGCAAACAGCTGCCGATGCAGACGCCGCATCGCGATGAAATAATAGCCGCCGTCCTGCGAGGCGCCGAGCACGACCGGATCCTCTTTCCGCATCAACGCCGTCATCCCGTCGAGAAGATAGGCCGGAGGAACCGTCGGAATATCCGAGCCGATCAGCGCGACACCTTCATACGGGCGCGCGAACAGGTCCGAAAACGCTCCCTCCATCCGCTCGCCAAGCGTTTCGCCGCGCTGTGGCACGAGGCCCGCAACGTCCGGCGCGAGCTCGTTCATTTCGTCGCGCGCATCGTCAGGCATGAACACGACGAAGACATCGACGGTCGACAGCTGCCGCGCCACGTCGAGTGTGTCGAGCAGGATGGCTCGGCGTAACAACACCGCGTCGTCTGGTGCGAGCGCGCCAACCAGGCGGGTTTTCCCGAGAGGGTCCGACGGCGCGCGCGCCATCACGCCGAGCGCGACGCGAGCCCTGCTCACGGTGCCGCGTGGCCTGCCGTCTTGCGGCCGGAGATCCGAGCGCGGCGATGATAGCGGCGCGCCAGCCGCTCGGGGCTGATGCCGGCGAGGAACAGCAGCACCATCGCGACGTTTTCGACGCTGCGCCCGATCCAGCCGTCGGCCTCCCAGCGCCGCGCCGACGTTGTCGCGGGCACGTCGGAGCGATACAGCCGACCCATGCGATGCAGCCGGCGGACCAGATCGACGTCCTCCATCAGTGGAAGCTCGCGGTAGCCGCCGAGACGCTCGAACAGATGGCGCCGCACGAACAGCGCCTGATCGCCGTACGGGAGGTTGCACCAGCGGACGCGCGCGGCTACTCCGCGTTCGATCGCCCGCGCCCAGCGGCTTGGAGAGTCGAGCGCGAACCGGAAGCAGCCGGCGGCAAATTCGTCTGCCGCCTCGAGCCGTTCCAGGTTCTCCAGCCAGCCCGGCGCCAGCACGGTATCGGCATGCAGGAACACCAGCCAGTCGCCGCGGGCATTCCGCGCGCCGCTGTTCATCTGACGGCCTCGGCCCCTTCGTGACGAAACCCAGCACACGTGTGTTGCGCCGCCGCGGAGCGCGGCCAGCTGCGGCGTCCACTCACCGCCGTTGACGACGATGATCTCCGCGCGCGGGGGATTGCCGAGAGCGCGCAGCGTGCGCTCCAGGCATTCGACATCGTCTGGGAGCACTGGAACGATCACCGACGCCAGCGGCACTCTCCCATTATTCGCCAGCGCGGCGGACGCGGAGCAGAGATGTCGCGGGAGTCCGCCTTCAGGCTGATCTGCGCGCGGAGTATAGACTCGCCACATGCGATGGTTCGCCATCCTCGTGGCCGGCGCAGCCCTAATCGCCGCCGCATGGATGCTGCCGTTCGCCGCATGGACGATCTGGCTGGCAGACCGGATCCAGTCGATGGGCATGCGGGGCGTTCTGCTTTTCATTGCCATTTACGTTCTGTGGACGATTGCGCTGCTGCCCGGGGCGCTGCTCACGCTGATGGCTGGGTTCGCCTACGGGCCCGTCGGCGGCCTGCTCGTCGCATCGCCCGCCAGCGTGCTCGGCGCGACCGCCGCGTTCATGCTCGGGCGCGGAGCGCTCCGGAGCTGGGCCCGGCGGAAAATTTCGCATCTGCCGAGAACGCGAGCGCTCAGCGACGCGATCGGACGCGACAGCTTCAAGATCATCCTGCTGCTGCGCCTGTCGCCGGTCGTGCCGTTCAGCGTGCTGAACTACGCGCTGAGCCTGTCCGAAGCACGGCTGGACCGGTATGTGGCCGCGTCGATCGTCGGGATGCTTCCAGGTACTTGGCTGTACGTGTATCTCGGGTCGCTGGGCACGACGGCCGCGAACGTCGCCGACGCTTCGTCGGACGACGGCCGCGGGAAGCTGGCGCTCACCCTTGTGGGACTTGCAGCGACGGTGCTGGCCGTCGCCCTGGTCACGCGTTCGGCGCGGCAGGCGCTCGACCGGGAGCTTGGCGAATAGCGGAGCATACCTGGTGAATCCATACCGCCGAGACCACGTTCAAGGCGGAGTCCGCAAGGAGGCAGAGAACTTCCCGATCATTCCCGGCGTGCTCTGCGTCGATCGTTTGTGATCGGCTGTCACTCCGATCAGTGCGGAAGAAGAGTAGCGGCACGGCCCACCAACTCACCAGGCGCGTATAGTGAGAAAAGCAGACTCGGGACCGCGGGATGCTTGCCTCACATAACGGATGCGCGGACAGGAGCGACCTCATGCCGGACCAGTATTACAAACCACAGGATCTTGCGAAGTTTGGCGAGATGGGCAACAACTGCCCGGAGCTCGCGCGGAAGTTCTTCGACTGGTACGGTGCCGTGTTCGAGGAGGGCGCGCTGTCGGCCCGGGAAAAGTCGTTGATCGCCCTGGCGGTCGCGCACGCCGTTCAATGCCCATACTGCATCGATGCGTACAGCCGTGATGCGCTCGAAAAGGGCGCCGATCTCGACCAGATGACCGAGGCCGTTCACGTCGCGGCGGCGATTCGTGGCGGTGCTTCGCTGGTTCACGGCGTACAAATGCGGAGCCATGCGAACGCCATCGGAATGTGATGGCCACGCGCACGCTCAGCCTGCACGCCGTTCGTTCGCCGCTCGCCTCGTTCGAGGAACAGCGCACGGTGTTGAAGCGGCTGCGCCTGGCGCCCACCTTCCCTGATGCGGTGCGCCGCGCGGGAGTTGGGCCGCTGCGGGCCGACGGCATCGCCGTTCTGCAGATCAACGTCGGCAAGCTGTGCAACCAGACCTGCAGGCATTGTCACGTGGACGCCGGACCGGATCGGCGCGAGCTGATGTCCCGCGACACGATGGAGCTGTGCCTGCGTGCGCTGGATCGGTCGAACATCCCGACCGTCGACCTAACGGGGGGCGCGCCCGAACTGAATCCCCATTTCCGCTGGCTCGTCGCGGAGTGCGCCGCCCGTGGCCGTCACGTGATCGATCGGTGCAACCTCACGGTGCTGCTCACCGCGGGTCAGGCGGACCTTCCCGCATGGCTGGCGTCGCATCGGGTGGAAATCGTCTGCTCGCTGCCTCATTACCGCGCGACCGCCACGGACGCGCAGCGCGGCGCGGGCGTGTTCGACAAATCGATCGACGCGCTTCGGCGTCTCAATGCCGTCGGATACGGCGACGGACGGTCGGGCCTGCGGCTGGTGCTGGTCACCAATCCGGTCGGCGCGTTCCTTCCGCCGCCCCAGCGGTCGCTCGAAGCCGAGTGGAAACGGGAGATGGCGCGACGCTACGGGGTTTGCTTCGACGCGCTGTATTGCCTCGCGAACATGCCAATCAGCCGTTATCTCGAATGGCTGCTCGAGACCGGGAATCTGGAGAGCTACATGGAGCGGCTGGTCGCCGCCTTCAATCCGGCCGCCGTAGCCGGCGTGATGTGCCGGACGATGCTCTCGGTGTCGTGGGACGGCCGGCTCTTCGACTGCGACTTCAACCAGATGCTGGAGCTGCCGGTCGCGACGGCAATCAGCCGCCACATCAGAGACTTCGATCCGGAAGCGCTGTCGCACCGCCCGATCGTCGTCGGGCCACATTGCTTCGGCTGCACCGCTGGCGCCGGCTCGAGTTGTGGCGGCGCGACGACATGATGGCGGCTGCGGGACGGCCAACGAGTCGCACTTGCGGCGACGGTATTCGCGCGCACACTCCGCGTAGGTTCACGGTGGCACAGCGTGCGCAAGCGGCAGGGCGAGCATCTTTCCGACGCTCACATCATGGTCATCGGCAAACCCTTGCACGCCGATGCGAATCACTCGCTGAGGGACGTCCAGCCGCAGGGTGCCGTGCAGGCGATCCCAGATCGTGAGGCCGCTCGACCAGTTGGACTCGCGCTCATCTTCTCGATTCGAATGATGAATGCCGTGCATCCGCGGCGTGACCATCAGCCAACCCAGCATCCGCTCCGCCCCCGGCGGCAGCCGCACGTTCGAATGGTGGAACAGGATGGACAGCAGCACCGAGGTCTGCCACACCGACAGCGTGCGCGGCGAGACGCCGATCACCACGATCTGCGCGGCGCGCCAGGGCACCGACGCAACCAGCTCGATGAAATGGAAGCGGATTGCCGTGGACGCGTCGAGATCGCGGTCGATGTGGTGAACGGCATGCGCGCGCCACAGCGGCGGATAGCGGTGAACCAGAACGTGCCAGAGATACAAGGTGTAATCCAGCAGCAGCAGCGCAATCATCGTCCGCGCCGCGCGCGCAATCCGGAGCCTCTGGACGAGGCCCCAGCGCCGGTGCACGACGGTTCGGGCGAGCCGATCGACGATCGGCCGCTCGGCGAGCTGCAGCGCGATGGCGCCCGCGGCGGCGATCGTCAGGTTTCTGGACGTGTGTTCGAGGTCGCCTTCGACGCGCGGCCGCAGCTCGCGCCGGCGTTCGAGCCAATACAAGAGGACGCCTGCGCCCGCGACCAATGCAACCGACATCCACGCGGACATCCGCTCGAGAGCAGGATCGACGCGCGGAGCGTCGCGGCGGCCTCGACCCAACATCGGTTAGAGCAGATCGAACAGCTGAACGTATTTGACGATGAACGACCGGTTGACGGGGCCGAGCCCGTAGAGGGTCTCCGTGTCGTTGTACACGAGGAACAGCCCCGTGCCGGCCGTCTGTAGCCAGTGGAAGCGAAGGTTCGTCGACCACTGGTCGGTCCGATCGTTGTACTGGAGCAGGCTCTGCACGAAAAGGGACGGCGTGAAGTTATAGGTGACGCGCATCCCGCCGAGGTTCGTGCTGAACGACCCCTGCGGCAAATCGATGCCGCGATAGGTCCACGTGGCGTCGAGAGCGAATGTTCCGCCCTGGCGGATGACACCCTGAAACGTGTGCGTGTTCTGGTCGCCCGTCAGGAATCGTCCCACGTCCCACTGGTGCCGCGCGAACAGCCACTTGCGCCGGTCGGTGTTCGATCGCATCGTGAACCGGGGTCCGCCGTGGCGGCCGGGCGGCACGATGACGCCTGGATAGACTTCGAACGGCTCGTCCAGTCCTTCCCAGGTTCCGTTGAGCGCCGTGCTGATGAAGTATCCGTTCTCCCAATCCCAGTGATTGTCCACGTGGAGCTCGCCGTTCTGCAGTCCCAAGCCGTCCAGGTAATCGTATCTGGTGTAGTTGATGTGCGGCAGGAACTCGCGGAATCCCCAGTTCCTGATCTTCTCCTGGCGCATCGTTTCCTGCACGCGGACGTACCATCGACGATAGCCGAGCGTGTTCTCGAGATAGCCCACTTCGGGGTTGAAATCCTCGCCGACTGTCCCGTAATCGAAGTCGACCAGCGTCTTGCCATCATCGTACTGAGACGTGAGATTCCACGCGTTCTCGCGGCCGGTCAGGCCCGGCGTTTCCGTTCGTGCGGCGAATGCGCCGACCGTTACTTTCTCACCAAGTCCGAACCTGCCGTCGAGACCCCACGTGCGATTCCAGTTGTCGGCTCCGGCGAGGTCGCCAGTCGCCGCGCGGTTGATGACGATCGCGCCTACGCCGGAACGGCTGGGCAAATCGCGGCTCATGCGCAGCACCGTGAAGTTGTTTCCCGGCGTGTCCCGGATCTCGTCGGTCTGCATGCTCATCAGACCAACGTTGTACCCACCAGCCTTGCCGCTGAGCCTCGCGCCGCCCCTAATCGGGACGATCTCCCCGCTCTCGTCGAGGCCGATACGACGGGTGAAGAACAGATCGAGATCGCCGCCGCCGCCGAAGCCGCCGCCGCTCGCGCCTATCTGGAACAGACCCGCGTTCTCGAGAAAGAACGGCCGCTTCTCGGGAAAGCGCACGTTGAAGCGCGTGAGGTTGATCTGCTGCGTATCGACCTCGACCTGCGCGAAATCGGTGTTGTAGGTGAGGTCCAGGTTCAGGCCGCCGGTGATACCGAACTTCGCGTCGATGCCGAAGTCGCGTTCGAAGTCGGTGCCGGCTCCCGGGGTGAAGTTGCGGTTGGCCGAGCCGACTGCATAAGGCAGGATCTTGAAATTACGCGGCGCCGCGAGCTCGAGCCCTCGCAGAGCGCCGGCAGACGAGAGGCGCGACAGACTGAACTGCCGCGGCATCGGCGCCCAATAGGCGCGCTCGCGTTCGCGCTGGATGTTCCGCATGAAGTTGACGCCCCACGCCTGCGGCGGCGGTCCATACCGAAGGGTGCGCAGGGGGATGCGGAACTCGGCCGTCCATCCGCGGTCGCCGTTCTGCGTGCTGACTTCCCAGCTCGCGTCCCAGCTCGCGTTCGGATTGCCCTGGTTGCGAACCTGCGCGTCGTATTGGACGCCGGCGGTGTTGGTGCCGAAGACGAAGCCGTTCTGGCCGTCCTGGAAGGTGTCGAAGATGATCTGGAAAGAGTCCTGATCGCCCAGCGCGGCGTCGCGGCTCGTGTCCGTCACCACAATCCGCGATGGGTCGGTGTCGTGCAGCGTAACCCCGACGAAAATCGCCGCGTCGTCGAACGCCACGCGAACCTCGGTGTCCTGACTTGCAGGCTGCCCTTCCAGCGGCTCCGCCTGAACGAAATCCGAGAGCGGCGCAGCCGACTGCCACAGCTCTTCGTCTAGCGCTCCGTCGATTGTCGGCGCGGCCGCGGCGCGCAGCGCGGTCGCGACCGGCCGCGCCGATGCCGGTACGGATGGTCCCTGGCCCCAGACCGACGACGAAGCGAGAGTAGAAATGAAGGCGCACACCCCGGAAACAATCGTTTGTCTGATCAATGCTTTCAGCCTCACCGGCAGCATACAATGCCCCGCAGAATCACCCAACCCGGGCTGCGCGCGTCATCACCCGGGCGTTCACGCGGAACATCTTGAAAAGGAGGCACTCAGGCGAACGAGAGCGACCGCCTGTGGTCGTTCTACTGCCGGGCCCGTTGCCGCGTTAGGTCGTCCCGGCGTCCGCAGGATTCGTATTGAGTTCGCGTGATGAGGCCCGCCCCGGATAGAGCCGAGGCGGGCCGATGTGGGTGGCGCCGACGACGCCTCACTCTTACGGGCGGCTTCCGGCCGGTCCGTACGTGCCGACCGCCGGGAGCTGCGAGCCGGTGAGATCGGCCGGGAGCGGCTGTCCGGCGACGACCGCATGGCGGAGCGTGCCGATGCCTTCGATCGTGGCCTCGATCGTCTCGCCCGGCTTGAGATACCCCTTGCGGGTGCCGGTCTTGAACGCGCCCGAGGAGGTGCCGCCGGTAGTGCCGCTGTTCACCACGTCGCCAGGGAAAAGCGTAACGATCGACGAGCCGTACTCGATCAGCTCCCAGATGTTGTGGATCATGTCGCCGGCTTTCGCTTCCTGCACCTTCACACCGTCGATCGTGAGCTGCTGATGGAGGCGCTTCATAGGATCGCCGTAGAACTCCTTCGGCACAATCCAGGGCCCCATGGGCGCGAAGGTTTCATGCCCTTTGCCGACGAACCAGTCGGACGTGCGGTCGCCGGGCCGTCCGCCGCGATCGGAGATGTCGATCGTGACCGTGTAGCCGAAGACATAATCCTGTGCCTTGTTGGCCGAGATGTACCGCGCAGGGCGGCCGATCACGGTGCCGAACTCAATCTCCCAGTCGATCCGGTCGCGGCCCGCGGGAATGGCGATTTCCTGGTTGTTGCCGATGACCGCGCCCCGGCCCGGCTTCAGGAAGAGGTACGGCACGCCGCGGTTAGACCGGATCTTCTTGTCGTTGTCCGCCTGCTGCTGCGGAGTACAGCCCTCGCACGTGTGTGTGTAGAAGTTCCCGGCGGCGTTCAGGATTTTCCCCGGGTATCGGATCGGCGCCAGTGTGCGGACGCTTTTCACGTCGTGGACGAACCGGGGTCGCTGCCCTTCCAGCTGCTTCGTGTTGACCAGGTGATTCACGATCTCATAGAGCCGGTATTTGAGGCCGTACTCATAGAGGCCGATCAGCTGAAGCATGTCTTCGGGCATCGGCATCTTCGGGACGCCTGGCTCGATCTGAAGGTTGTTGTTGGCGGCGTCAAGCTCCACGACCAGCTGTTGCCGAACGACGATGCCCAGGCCCTCCTGTCCGTCGAACACGAAAGTCCCGACGGCGAAGGGCTCGGCGCTCTTCATGCCCTGGGCGGAGGCCAATGTCGGCGCCGTCGCCAGAGCGGCACTAAAAAGAATGACCACGATTCTGCGCATAAGAACTCCCCCTTTGGCGCGGTGAACGGTATCGAACAACGGCGCGTACGTAGGCGCAACTCTATACGGCGTCTCTTGCAGCCTGTCAAGGATTTCCGGTGGCGGACCGGTGGCTGCAAAGGATTGGACGCGCGTTCGTCTTAACACAATCATTGCGCAGGATGGCAGCTGTGCGGCCATCCGGGAGGAACCATGACCGAGCTTTTCAGGAACGCGCGCGGCTTATTCGGCTCCATGTTCATCGCCGTGCCGCTGACGGTAGTGACATGGCTCGGCAGCGGCGCAGCGCAGACCCAGGGACCCGCCGCGCCGAGAATCGAGCGGCATGACGCCACGACGCACGATCAGGTGAATCGCGGCCTACCGCCGGCTGCGGCCCGCCTTCGCTTCTCGGCAACCGGCGAACTGATTCGCCCCGAAGACTATCGCGAGTGGGTATATCTCAGCTCGGGCCTGGGCATGGTGTATGGTCCCGCGGCCGCCGCCCGAGTTGGAAGGCCGCCGGCCTTCACCAACGTGTTCGTGGAGCCCGAGGCGTACCGTCATTTCATGAGAACGGGTACGTGGCCGCAGCCCACGGCGATGATCCTGGAGATCCGCGCGTCGGCAACCGCTGGATCGATAAACCAGGGCGGACATTTCCAGGCCGATATCATCGCAGTCGAAGCCGCGATCAAGGACCGCCGTTTCGATGGCTGGGCGTACTTCAACTTCGGGCAGGGGGATCGGGCCGCACCGCTGCCGGCAAGCGCGTCCTGTTATGCCTGCCACAGGGCGAATGCCGCGGTAGACCAGACGTTCGTGCAGTTCTATCCGACGCTCATGGAAGTGGCGAAACGAATGGGCACGATCCGGTCCGACTACAAGCCCGGCGCGGCCCACGTCGGGGCTGAAACCCGATGATTCGAGGAGATGACGAAGTGCGGCTGAGCCGGTTTCCGCGCGCATGACGCATACAGTGATGAGGGAGAAATCACGACCATGCGCGCGAACGGAAGACCCATCTCGCTGAAGCATCTGGCTTTGTCGATCGTGTTTTTCGCTTCGGCCGGTTCTGCGGTCTCGGCTCAAACCCCGGGAGCCACGCCGAACCTCGAAACCACATTGGCTCCGGGATCGACCGTCTGGATCACCGACTCCGCTGGACGGGAAGAAAAGACGCGAGTCGTCGGCGTGTCTGGCGACATCGTGACGACTACTGCCGGCGACGACATCCGTCGTCTCCGTACGAGTGAGGTCATGCGGGTGCGGGTGCGGCGTTCCGACTCGCTGATAAACGGCGCGTTGATTGGGGCTGGTGCCGCTGTCGGCTCCGGGCTGTTCCTGTGCCGTCTCACCGAGCCCTGGGAGAACTGCCGCGACGATGTCGCCCCGATGTTCCGGATCGGCGCGCTTGGCGCCGGCATTGGTATCGGGATCGATGCGCTGATCCGCGGGCGAAGGACGATTTACGAAAACGCGCAGGGGTCAACACGGCTGCACGCCGCGCCAATCGTGGCCCGCCACGCGGCAGGCCTGCAGTTCTCGCTCAGCTTCTGACCGGACCCGTAAGCGGTTGATCGCCGCCGCTGCGGCGGAAATTCCTGCCGCGCGCCGCAGGCGCAAGCAACCCGCGATGGGACGCGACCGCGAGGGCGTCCGTTTGAGACGCGACGCCCAACGTGGAAAAGAGTGTTCGAAGCAATGCCTCGACCTCGTGAGGCCTCAGGCCGAGACGATCCGCGATACGGTCCGTGGACGTTCTATCGGCCAGCATCTGCAGCGCATCTCGCTCGCTCGGTGTGATGTGAAGTACCAAGAATCGTCCTCTCTTGCTGTGTTGCCGGACGGCAGCGGTCCGTAAAAGGATACGGATCGCCACGAGCCCGGGCTCCGAGGGCTCGTCCGCGGCCGGCCATTCACTATCTAGGTCGAACGGCGCATGGCCGGATCGACATCGATGTTCCACTCCGCTAAAAACAAGCCCCCTGCCACGTCATCACCCTGTCGGGGCGAGCGGCGCGCATGCTCGTTCCGCTGACGCTGCGCCCGAAGGACATCGAGGCGCTCGACCCGCCGCGCTTCGTACGCCTCAGCCGCGGCATCGCTGGCAAATGTCGATATGATCACGAAGGTGCGTGTGATGCCGGGCTCATTCCAACGGAATCCGGTTTCCAAGCGAGGTGTTATGTTCACGCGTCGTTCGGCAGCATTCGCAGTCGCTCGGATCGTCGATCGTCGTGTCCTCCCTGCGGTGACGCTCGGAATCCTGCTGGCCTGTCCGACCGGACTATGTGCGGCCGCGGCGGCAGCCCAGGGCGGCGCGACGCTCTCAGGCCGATTGCTGAACGCCGTTTCTGGAGAGCCGATCCCGAACGCTACCGTGCTCCTCGAAGAATTGCGCCGCGAGACGCAGTCCGACAGCGACGGCGCGTTCAGTTTCGACAATGTTCCGCCGGGCGCGTATCACGTCTCGGTCCGCACAGAGGGGTACTCGTCCAGGCGCACGGACGTAACCGTCTCGGCGTCGTCTGCGTCGCCAGTTGAGGTCAGAGTCGACCCCGAGCTTCGCTACCACGAAGTGGTGTCGGTCAGTCCCGAGGCACGGAGTCAGTTCGAGGCATATCAGCCGACTTCGGTGCTGGTCGGCCAGGAATTGAGCAAGCAGCTGGAAATGTCGATCGGTAGCACTCTCGAGAACCAGCCGGGTCTGGCGGCGCGAAGCTTTGGTCCTGCGCCGTCTCGCCCGGTCATTCGGGGACTCGATGGAGATCGAGTGCTCATCCTGCAGGACGGACAGCGCATGGGCGATCTCTCCAGCCAGTCGGGCGACCACGGGGTGGCGGTGAATCCCGCGGCGGCACAGCGGATCGAAGTCGTCCGGGGGCCGGCGACGCTGCTCTACGGCGCGAACGCGATCGGCGGGCTCGTGAACGTGATCACCGAGGACATTCCGACCACCCCGCTTCAGGGCGCAGCGGGCAATGCGACGTTCGATCTCGGCTCAGCGGCGAGGGAAGGCGGAGCCGCGGCGGACGTGCGCGTCGGCAACGGACGGTTTGCCCTGCACGCGGGGGGCGGCGGTCGCCGATCGGGAGACGTGGACACGCCCGAGGGCGACGTCGTCAACTCGCAGTCACGCAATGGCTTCGGCAACGTGGGCCTGTCGTGGACGGCAGCCAACGGGTACTTCGGCGGCAATTACGGCTACGACGATTCGAAGTACGGCGTTCCGGTCGTCGAGGAAGGGTCGCTGCAGCTGACGCCGCGGCGGCACAACTTCACGCTCCGGGGCGGCGCCAGCGGTCTGACCGGCGCATTCGACTCGGTTCGCGGGACGCTCGCCGTCCGCCGGTATAAGCACGAGGAGCTCGAAGGCGAGGAGGTCGGTACCGCCTTCGCGAACAACACGACCGAGCTCGAGTTCCTGGGATCCCATCGTGCGGTCGGGCGGCTGAAAGGGAGCGTCGGCGCGTCGGTGCTCGATCGCGCCTTCGACGCGGTCGGGGCGGAGGCGCTCTCGCCTGCCGTAGATCAGGGCACCTTCGCGGCCTTCGTGTTCGAAGAGGTGACGTGGCCCCACGTGACCATTCAGTTCGGCGGCCGCCTGGACAACGCGCGCTACGCGCCAAACGGGGAGGAGAAGCGTTCCTTCACGACCGGATCCGGCTCGGCCGGCCTGCTCTTTCGCCCAGCGGCCGCCAACGACGCGCTCACATTCGCTGTGAGCGTCGCGCGCGCCGCCCGGTACCCGGCGCTCGAGGAGCTGTTTTACTTCGGTCCGCACCCGGGAAACTTCGCGTTCGAGATCGGAAATCCCGAGCTCGACCCCGAGCACGCGATCGGGTTCGACGCCGCACTGCGGTGGCGATCGGCCCGCGCGTCGGGCGAAGTCACATATTTTCGCAACGACATCGACGGTTACCTGTTCCGAAGTCCACTCACCGAGGAAGAGTTCGAGCAACGCGAGCCGGAGTTTGCCGCGCGGTTCCCCGGCCGGGGCATCGGCGAGGAAGCTGAAGAGGATGCGCACCGCGAATTTCCGCTGGTCGAGTACACCGCCTCCGACAGCGTTCTCCAGGGAATCGAAGCCCATGGAGATTTCCGGCTCACGTCGCAGCTCGCGGCGGAGGTGGGATTCGACTACGTGCGGGGCACGTTGAAATCGACGGACGAGGCCTTGCCGCGCATTCCGCCGCTGCGTTTTCGGGGAGGCCTGCGATACCAGTACAACGCCTTTCAGGTAGGAGGCGAAGCCATTGTGGCGGCAAAGCAGGATCGCCTGTTTCGCGACGAGCCGCCAACCGATGGCTACCAGCTGGTGCGGTTGTTTGCCGCCTATTCATTCCAGACGGGTGACGCAGTGAGCACGATTACCGCGCGCGTCGACAACGTTGGTGACGAGCTCTATCGCAATCACCTGTCGTTCATCAAGCAGCTCGTGCCCGAGATGGGCCGCAATTTCAAGCTGCTCTACAACGTGAAGTTCTGATCTGTCCGAAGTTCGGCGCCGGCCGCACGCGCGTGACCGGATCGAGGGTGTTGCCGACGCCGCGGAGGAACATGTCCTGCTTATCGGATAAGCCAAGCCATGTTCGAAATGTCGGATGCCTGCACGCGGCGCCGCTCGATGTTTCTCCACTTCGACCGACGATACGCTCAAGCCGATGCGGGCGGACGAAACGTCGATCACCGGCGCCTGGCGGAGAAGGTCACGGCTTCCTGCACGGTCGCCACACCGAGCGTGATGTCGAGCGTTTCGATTTGTACCAGCCCGAGGAGCACGTCACGACTGTGGGTTGCGAAACCGGTCAACTCGTAAGCGACCGCGTACCGACCTGGTGCAAGGTTCGTGATGCCGTAGGTGCCGCCCTCGCCGGTGACGGCGGTTCGGACCGCGCCGGTCTGTTTGGACGACGCCGAGACGGTGACGCCCGGCGTCGCCGGTTTGCTTTGATCGACGAGGCGTCCGACAATGCGCGATTTCATCTGCTGGGCGCTCGCGAGCCCGCCAGTAAGACCACCAGCGAACACATCGGATCGGTGAGGATGTTGCCTGCGGCTGTCTGGATCAGGAACGTGGCGTGGCCGATGAATGTGATGACTGCGCCCGCGCCATCGAGTGGCGGTGGCCGCCGAGCGGGTTCGTCGATGCCGGAGGGCCACCGCGTCCGGCGCTCGAGCAGCATTCGTGCGACAGCCTGGAGCGCCTGCAGGGGTGCGCCGTCTGGATTGACGAATCGCCGACCGTCAAAGTGGTCGGTTGTCTCGGACTTCATCTTTCACATGTGCGGAGCTGCGCTGAGCCAACACAACGGACGCAAAGGACACGGAGCAAGCGCGATCCAGGCGCGCTGTCACGTGTCGCCTGAGCGTCCATCAGGAGCAGGCGCCTCGCGGAAGCGGCGCCAGTCGATCTTCAGCTTCCGCATGCGGGCGCGCAGCGTGTGCGGATTGATCCGGAGCATCCGGGCCGCGCCGTGCGGGCCCTCGACGCGTCCGTACGCCGCGCTCAAGGCCGCCTCGATGTGACGTCGCACCACGAGGTCGAGCGGCTCGACAGAAGCCGGCGGCGCGCCGTCGGCAAGGAGGGCTGGCGGCGGATTCACCGCCGGCGTGCCTCGTCCCAGAGCGCCGACCACGTCGAGCGTCCGGCCTTGTCCGAGCAGGACGGCACGGTCCATGACTGCCGCAATCTCCCGCACGTTCCCCGGCCATCGATAGGCGGCCAGCACACGGACGTCTTCGTCGGACACCGCGACGGCGCGAATGCCGAAGCGGTTCGCCGCGCGTTCGGCGAAGTACTCGGCGAAGGCGCGAACGTCGCCGGGTCGGTCGCGAAGCGGCGGGATGACGATGGGGAACACCGAGAGGCGATAGTACAGGTCTTCGCGAAATGTTTGCGCCACCACCATCGACGGCAGATCCCGGTGCGTCGCCGCGACGATCCGGACGTTTACGCGCACCGGCCGCTCGCCCCCGACGCGCACCACCTCTCCGTCCTGCACCACGCGCAGCAGCCGCACCTGGGCGGCCAGCGGCAGCTCGGCAACCTCGTCCAGGAACAGGGTTCCGCCGTCGGCCTGCTCGAACCAGCCCTTGCGCCGTGTCACCGCGCCGGTGAACGCGCCCTGCTCGTGACCGAACAACTCCGAGTCGATCAACTCGGGCGCCATCGCGCCGCAATTCACTCGCCGAAACGGCCCGCTTCGAAACGGGGAGTGTTCGTGGACCGCGCGGGCGATGATCTCCTTGCCCGTGCCCGTTTCGCCGAACAGCAGCACCGGCGCGCTGCTCCGGGACACCATCCGCGCGCGCGTCATCACCGCGGCCAACCCGGTCTCACCGCCGATCAGGCGTTCTTCGCCCGCCGGCGAGCTCCCGGTAATCAAGTGTTCGGCGAGCGGCTGTGGAGGCCGACCGGCGAGACGTCTTTTCTGTCGCATGAACTGGAATTATCTGTGCATATTGACAGCTAATCCAGAATATATCACGGCTCTTCGTCGGTCGCCGGCGCAAGCGCTCCCCTTCCGGTCGAAACCGGACGGCCTCCATCTTGCTTCGGCGATCCGCATGTTCTCGCCCGCCTCCTCGTGTCGGTGCTCCGCATGCCCCATGTGTGGGTGCGCATGTACGCCGCCGACGACCGGCAGGTGAGTGAGCCCGTTCCTACCCGGTAAGTTCCACCACTCCCTCTCCCTGGCCACGTCGATCGGCTGACCTGTGCGCCGAATCAGGCCGTGGATTCGCCGTGCGCGCCGAACCGGCCGCGTGGCTTCGCCGGTCGTCTCTCGACTGGCCCGGAGAGTGTCCGTGTTTCGCAGACTGCTCACGATTGCCCGGATCTTCGTTGCCGCAATGATGGCTGCCGTCGTTGTCGCCCAGGGGCGCGCTATCGCGCAACAGTCGCAGCCGCCGGCTTCAGCTCCGGAGCCGCCGGTTCGGCCGCCCGCGCAGCCGTCCGACACCGCGGGTGAAGGCGGCTTCGCGGTTCAGTCGGGGAACGGCGACTTCCAGTTGCGGATCGGCCTGCTGTCTCATTCCGACGCCCGGTTTGCCCTCGACGACGAGAGCGAAGCTGTCGTCAGCACCTTCGCGCTCCGCCGATTGCGTCCCTACCTGCGCGGCCGTTTCGCGCGGCGGTTCGAGTTCTACCTCAACCCGGACTTCGCCGGGGGGACGCTCGTCGTGCAGGACGCGTACGTCGATACCGTTTTCGGACCGGCGTTCCGCATTCGCGTCGGCAAAGGCAAGACACCATTCGGCCTCGAGCGGCTGCACTCCGCGTCGAACCTCCTGTTCTTTGAGCGTGCGTCTCCGACTGCCCTCGTCCCGAACCGCGATGTCGGCATGCAGGTCCTCGGCGACGTCGCCGGTGGCACCGTCAGCTATCTGGCCAGCGTAATGAACGGCGTGGCCGATGGCGGCAGCGCCGATCTGGATGCCACCGACAGCAAGGATGTATCGGGACGTCTCATTGTCAGGCCGTTCAACCAGGTGCCCGCAGCGAGTCCGGTCCGCGGGCTTGGCATCGCGATATCGGGGTCGGCAGGCAACCAGTCGGGCGGTGCTGCGTTGCCCGTCTTTCGCACGCAGTCGCTTCAGCAGCCGTACTTCTCGTACAGCGGTGCATCCGCTGACGGCACGCGGACGCGCTACTCACCGCAGGCGTTCTACTACCACAGAGCAGTCGGCGGATTCGCCGAATACGTGCACACCCGGGTTCCGGTCGTCAAAGGAGCTGCCCGCGAAGAGATCGCTCATGAGGCATGGCAGGTGGCGGGCTCGCTCGTGCTGACGGGAGAAGCGGCCACCGACGCGGGCGCGGGTGTCCGTCCGCGGGCGAACTTCGATTTCGGGAACGGGAACTGGGGCGCGTTCCAGGTGGCTGCCCGCTACCACACTCTCGAGATCGACGATTCGGCCCGCAGCCTCGGGTTCGCCGCCGCGGGCAGCAGCCTGCAGGCCGAGGCCTGGACGATCGGCGTCAACTGGTATCTGACGCCGAACTTCCGATACATCTTCAACTTCGAGCGGACGGTCTTCGACGGCGACGCTGACGCGGCGCGAGCCTCGGAGAACGCGCTCGCATTCAGGACGCAGATCAACTTCTAGATCTCGCGAGAGCTGCGCCGCGAAAGGCTCGAGCGCCGCCTGGCTACATTCGTTCACGAGCATCGACGACAGGAGTGACAGATGACACGAGCGATACTTGCACCGGCCCTAGCAGCTCTGGCGGTCGGCCTTGCAGGCACGGCGTGCGGCGGCGGCGCAGCGGACGATAGGTTGGCCTCGGGCGCCTCGGCACGAGTTCAACTCCTCAACGTCTCGTACGACCCGACGCGCGAGCTGTACGTCGAGTTCAATGCGGCGTTCGCGAAGAGCCACCGCACGAAAACGGGACAGCAGGTCGACGTCCAGCAGTCTCACGGCGGGGCCGGCGCACAGGCGCGTGCAGTCATCGACGGCCTGCAAGCGGACGTGGTGACGTTGGCGCTCGCGTACGACATCGACGCGATCTCCCGGTCCGGCCTCATCGCGCCCGAGTGGCAGAAGCGGCTGCCGCAGAACAGCTCGCCGTACACGTCCACGATCGTGTTCCTGGTGCGAAAGGGCAACCCGAAGGGGATCAAGGACTGGAACGATCTCGTGAAGCCGGGGATCGGCGTCATCACGCCGAATCCCAAGACGTCGGGAGGCGCACGGTGGAACTACCTGGCGGCCTGGGAGTATGGACGCCGCCAGGCGAGCGGCGACGAGGCGCGAACGCGGGAATTCGTGTCGGCGCTATTCCGTAACGTGGCCGTGCTCGATTCCGGCGCCCGCGGCGCCACCAACACGTTCGTGCAGCGCGGGATCGGTGACGTGCTGCTCGCGTGGGAGAACGAAGCGTATCTGGCCATCGACGAAACGAAAGACCAGATCGAGATCGTCGTGCCTTCCATCAGCATCCTCGCCGAGCCGCCCGTGACGGTTGTGGACAAGGTGGTCGATAAGAAAGGAACCCGGGCCGTCGCCGAGGCGTACCTGCAATTTCTCTATACGCCCGAAGCTCAGGAAATCGTGGCCAGGCACCACTATCGGCCGCGCGATGCGACGGTTCGCGCGAAGTACGCAGACAGTTTCGCGGATGTGCAGCTGTTCACCATTGACGAGGCGTTCGGCGGCTGGCAGAAGGCGCAGCAGACGCATTTCGCCGACAGCGGAACCTTCGACCAGATCTACAAACCCGGTCGGTAGACGCGTCATCACACCTGTGCACAAGCGAACAGCGGGATCGATCACGGCGCTATACCATCCACTGAGTCGCTTGCCGCATCGCGGCAGCGGGTCCGCAGACGATCCGGACAGATGCGGTGCGAGCGAATCCGAATGGGGAGGGGACCTATGGCAATGGGCAAGACCGCGCCGAAAAATCGGTCGGAATCGCTGGACACGACGAGCGATCTCATCGAGCAAAAGCTCGTCGCGTTTGCCGAGCAACTCGGGTTGATGGTCGGCACCGTCCAGGCCAAGGCCGAGGGCTGGCTCGATCGTAAGGCGCTCAGTCACGAGGTCGGACGCATTCGGGACAGCGCCGCCGACCTGCTGGAGCAGGTCAACCGGGAGTTTACGCTGCAGCGGATCACGACGGAGGAACAGCTGGCAATCTCTTCGACCCTCGTCAGCCGTGGACCCGTCGACGCCCCGGGGAAGCGTCACCGAAAGCCGCCGCCGCAAGAACGGTTGGACAAGCGAATGGGCGAACCCACAGGCAAACAGATGGGCCAAAAGAGCGTCAAGACTGCCCACCGCCGCGGGCGCGGCTGACAGTCGCGCATCCTGCGCAGGGCCACATGGCAGTGGCCTGCCTGACAGCACCGGCAACAATGCGAGCGGAGTCTTAGGGCCGATCGCGGTGGTGTTCACGATCGCGACCATCACTTCGACCGGCTAGGACGTCTTCGGGCGGTTCTTGTCCTGCTTCCTTTGTTCCTCTTCTTTCTGCTTCTTCATCTGCTGTTGCTTGCCTTTTTCCTTGTCCTTCTTGCCACCCTTGTCTCCCATGGCTGCTCCTTGCGGACATTATGACGGTTACATGACCTTGGTTTGTGGTGGCAGAACCCTGTTCACCTCAGCGTGCAGACTGGCGGCGCTACAAGGCCGAACCCGGAGCGTGACCATCACCTGGCTGACATCGGGCTCGCCCGTAACCGCTATGAGGGGAATGCGTTGGGTGACGGGGTCACTTTGCAACTTCCGTCCGAGTTCGAGGGAGAGGAGATTGCCTTGCACCACGTCCATCACGATGACGTCTGGTTCGAGTGTCCGCGCGACCTCCAGCCCGTCTGCGTCGTTCCTTCGGTCGGTAATTTGGAAACCTGCTGCGAGGAGGCGGGAGAGCGGAAGTCTGTTGGGCTCGGTGTCACTGGTACCGAGCAAAAGTACCCTCGGTGGCGGACGGGGTGACGAATTCATGGGCCTGTCCTGTCTGTAAGCAGTGCAAGTGCGAGTGTTCGTTGCATTTCCACAAGAAGGCCCTGCTGACATGCGATGACGTCAAGCAATGTATCCACTTCTGCGGCCACTGTCGCGAGCGCCTTTTTCTGCTGCGCCGCAGGGAAAGTTTGGGGGAAACACAATTTTCTCGCTGCTTGCGTTTGAACGCTCTGCAGATGGGCCTGCGTCCGGCAGATGCAGCGATGCTGCGCCTCCGTCTGGGAAAGGAGGTCCATCGCGTAGGCAACCAGCAGCTCGATTGGATTCGACTCAGCCACCGCGGGACCCCCACTGAAAGACCGACCTCTGTGCCCGCATCCTTTGTAATTGGTGCGAGTTCACCGTTTCACGGTCGGATCAAGCACATCGCCAATCGCTTTTGCCGCATCTGCCGCGCGGGAGTTCGCGTCCTGATTGAGCTGGCCCGACAGGCGCTGTGCTTCTTCGATGCTGGTCGCCGCAATCGCCAGGCGCCTGGCGTCTTCCTCGCGATCGACGTGCTCGAGTCGGTCAGCCGCGGCCGCGAGGGCGGTGCGGGCCGCGCCGAAGTGGCGGCTCGCCTCGCCGAAGTTGACGCTGTACAGATCCAGGCGGCCATCGAGCACGGCTGCGCGCGCTTCGTGCAGGTCGTCGCGCAATTCGGCCGCCTGCAGTGCGCGACGCACATCCGATTTTCCCGATGCGCCCCATATCACGCCCGCGAGGAGAGCGACCAGCAACCCGACAGCGACCCCGAGAATGCGTTTCACCATGATCCGCGTTGTCTCCTAACGAAAGGGATCAAATCGCCGGCGCACAGCTTGTCCCTCCGATACCGCGCGTCTCGAACAGGGCGGCGGGCCCGGTCGCCGAGGTGAGCGAGGCGTGACGTGAGGATAGCGCGGCCAGCTGCGGTGGGGGTGTTCCTTAATGCACATTGGCAGACGTGCAATCCCACTCACCGCAGCGATGGATCGCAGCGTCGCTCTGATCTCAGAGCTGGGGGCCGCAATCGCCGCGAACCGCGCGACGGCCGGAATGTGGGGCCGGCCGTGATGTGCTCAAGGCGGATCCTCCGGCCGGGATCCATGCGATTGGGCGCAGATCGTAGTCTTCACTGGTGTGCAGTTTTGAACACCCGTGACGCTCAGCTCTACCGTATGATTTGCCCGGATCGGACACGTTCAATGCTTCATGAATTCATTGCCATCAACCGCGAGGAGATTGTCAGGCGGTGCCGCGCGAAGGTGGCCACACGGTCGGTTCCAATGCCCACCGCAGCGGAGATCGATCACGGTGTCCCCGTGTTTCTGGACCAACTCGCGGACGCTCTACGCCGCCACCTGACTTCAAATGCGGACATCACCAGGAGCGCCATTCAGCATGGCCATGACCTGTTGCTTCAAGGGTTCACGGTGTCGCAGGTGGTGCACGATTATGGCGACGTCTGTCAGTCGATCACCGAGCTCGCGGGAGAAATGAACGCCCCCATCAGCACGGATGACTTCCGCACGCTCAATCGGTGCCTCGACGACGCCATCGCTGGCGCCGTAACCGAGTTCGGGCGCGAACAGAATCAGTCCACGCTCGATGGCGAGACTGCGCGAAGCAATCAGCGGGCTGGGTTTCTGGCTCATGAATTGCGGAACGTCCTCAACACCGCGATCATCGCGTTCGAGGTGCTCAAGACCGGCAATGTTGGCGTCGCAGGAAGCACCGGGACCGTGCTGCACAGGAACCTGATGGCCGCACGCGACCTCGTCGCGCGGTCGCTCGCCGAGGTCAGGCTCACGCAAGGCATTCAGAGTCGGGAGCAGTTCTTCATTTCGCGTTTCATCGACGAACTCGCGCCGGCGGCGACGATGGAGGCAAACGCGCGGCGCGTCGGCTTGAGCGTGCTGCCGGTGGAAGAGGGGGTGGTCATTGAGGCTGACCGCCAGGTTCTCGCGTCGGTCGTCATGAACCTCCTGCAGAACGCATTCAAGTTCACCCGACCTCATACCACCGTCACGCTCAGGGTGGCCGCCAGCGCCGAGCGCGTCCTGCTCGAGATTCAGGACGAATGCGGCGGTCTGCCAGACGGGAACGTCAACGAGCTGTTCCGCCCCTTCGAGCAGCGCGGCGGAGATCGCAGCGGCCTGGGCCTTGGGCTCGCCTTCAGCCGATGGGGCGTCGAAGCGAACAATGGCCGGATCTACGCCCGGAACCTTCCTGAAAGCGGTTGTGTCTTCACCGTGGACCTGCCGCGGATTGTGGTCGCTGAAAACGAAACGGTGTAGCCCCTGCCGTTGAACCCCGTTCGCCGACCAAGGGCCGCGGCCGATCCGCTCTTTACCGCAGCGACTTCATGAATCCAGGAGTGACGGACAGCCTGCCGATTCGCAGACCCTGAATTGCTCCGCAATCGGGCCGACACTGTTCGTCGATCCGCTGCCCGGAAGCGGAGCTCGTATGCGGCAACGTCCACGCCATCTCCGGCCGACGTGGGCGATGGCTGCCAGTCGACCGGCATCTCGACGCGACGGTGGTCAACGCCCGCCGGTGCGAAGTGTCACGCCGTTGTAAAGCCGCCAGTGTTCGCCTGCGTCTCTTCCGAGACCGTTGAACCAGCGCGCATCCGTTCGGATGCCCCAGTTGTCGTCGACCGGCAGTTTGAGGCCACCGCCCGCGTTGATCGCAAATGCCGTTCGTGGCTGCGCGGCTAACGCGCCGTCTGGAAGCTTTATGGCCGTGGCGTACTCCTCGAGACCTGCGCCCGCGGCAAGGTACGGCCTGAAGCGTCCGATTTGCGGCAGGTCGTAGAGGAGACTCGCCGTCGCGCTCAGCCTTCCGCCCGTGTCGTGACGGTAGCCGACCTCACTTTCGACACTCAGAGCCGGCGTCAACCGGAAGGCGATCGCAGCGCCGACGCGCGGCGAGGGATACGAGCCCAGGGAGGCGTACGGCGTCACCTCGACCGGCGCGGCACCATCCGTCTGGATCGATTGAGCGGCTGCCGGTAACGCGCCCACGGCCAGGAGGATCGCGAACACTGGTAGAGTCAATGATTGTGGCTTCATGACCAATAGGACGTCGGCGCCGAGACTCCGGTCTGGCCCTCCTGCCTAGGAAGTCTCAGTCGTAGGCGGACGCGAGTGGCGTTTCTGGCGGCGATCCGGGCTGGTCCGGACACTTTGCCGCCGTTCGAGCCCCTGGCGGCGCTCGCGATCGAACGCCCAGAGAAACCAGCCGCCGCTCGTGAGTCGCTCCGCGAGCGCCACCTGGTAGGCCTCGAGCTGTTGTTCGTGGCGGAATTCATGTTCCTCGCGCGCAGGACCGGGTCCTGCGACGATCAGCGTGAAGCCGTGCGGGCGCTCGACCCAGACGCTCTCCTGACCCCTGATGAACAGCCACGATGCCATCGGCATGGGACGAGTATAGTGGCGAATCTGCCCTGCGTGCGACCACGTCCGTGAGTGGCGGGCTCCCGTGCCTTCAGGAGCGCCGCTCGCACTTCTCGACGAGCCGACGTGGTTGGCGCACGCTCGCGGCGCCACGGGAACCATGGCCGAACCGCTTGAACCGCGTCGTGTCAGCGCCGGCGCGTCGCGCGGATGAGGGCGTCCATGTGATCGAGATATTTTTCGAGCGCGCGGCGTCCTGCCGCCGTCAGCCGGTACTCGGTGCGGGGCACGCGTCCGGCAAACGACTTCTCGCAGTGCAGATAGCCGGCGTCTTCGAGCTTGCGGGCATGCACGCTGAGATTACCGTCGGTGGTGCCGGTGACGTCCTTCAAGTCGTTGAACCCCATCGTGTCGTTCGCGGCAAGCGCCGAGACGATGGCGAGGCGCGTGCGATCGTGAATGAGGCGATCGAGCCGCTGCGCCAGTGCCTTGCGCTGCGGCTCGGCGGCCCGAGTCCTCGATGGAAGTGTCGTCGCTCGCGCTCTCGCACCCATGGTTGTCATTACCCTCCGTGCCGTCTCGCGACGTACACCCCGAAGACGATCTGCAGCCCGCCGAAACCGACGCCGAGCCACACGTTGCCCCATTCCGCTGGCGTGACGAGCGCCGCGACGCCGAATGCCATGAAGGCGAGGCCGAGCACGCGCATCGGCGCGACGCTGAAGGCGCCGCCCGTGAGGACGCCCGTCCCGTAAAGCAGCAGCCAGGTCGGCGGGATGAGCGCCCACGCGCCGTGTCGCCAGAGCCCGAACGTCAGCGCGGCGCCCGCGACAAATGGCGCCGACAGCCCCAGCGCAAATCGCCGGACCGGAGGGCCGGCGAGCGGCAGTCCCAGGCGCGTGGCCTTCGCGCGAATCGCCACAAGTCCGATGGCCAGGGCAATCACGGCGGCGCTCAACCACGAAGCCAGCCACATCTCCGGTGTGGGCTGCAGGGCGGCGATCACGGTGGCGGCCAGCCCCACGGTGCCCATCAGCGCGCCGCCGGCGCCGGGCACGGCGGAAAACGTCGTGCTCCGCTCTATCGCATGACGGATGAACCTGAGGTTTTCGGCCGCGTGATCGTCGACGGCCGTGACGGGCTCGCGCACCGCGGGAGGATAGTGCGGACGCGGGAAGAATGTCAAAGCACTTTGCCCTGCGGAGCACAATCGCGCCTCGCTCCGTTCGGCTCCGCGTCACGTGCGTGCTGGAGCTCTCCCCTGTTCAACGAAGGCCTGCGCGATTTTCAACGCAACCGCAAACGTGTCGGCGTACGAGATGTTCGACGTCACGGACACGACGATCCCGTGGTGGGGGAAGGTCATGAGAGACACCACCATCCCCCCAAGCGACTGCCCGTCGTGGCCGACCGAGCGCGTTTGTTCACCGGCCAGCGTAACGGTCTCGAGGTCCCAGCCGAGACCGTAACCGGTCTCCTGCCCCGAGGCGAGTCGCTGCGGCGTCTGGAGTAATTGGACCGTGGCCGGTTGGAGCAGCTTGCCGCTGTTGAGCGCCGTAGCGAAACGCACCAGGTCGGACGGGGTGGACAGGAATGCGCTGGCTCCCGCGTAGCAGGAATAATCGATGTCGCGCATCAGGTGCAGGCCGTAACCCGGATCCGCCGCGAACCTCGGGAAATAGGGAGTCGCCCGGTCCTCGATTGAATCGGTCGCGGAGGCGGCCCGCGTATGGTCCATGGCCAGCGGCTCGAAGATCTGCTTCCGCATGAACGTGAGGAACGGCTCGTCCGCAGCGGCTTCGACGGCCGCGCTCACCACGATCCAGCCGTAGCTCGAATAGCGGTACTGGGTCCCCGGCTCGAACAGCAGCGGACGGTCCGCAAAGAACTGCAGCCCTTCGGCGGGCCGCTCGCAGCGCTGCGAGAACAACGGCCCCTCGTCGCCGCCGTCGTTCCTGACCCCGGCGAGATGGCCCATCAACTGGCGCAGTGTCACGGGCCACTGCTTCTTCGGGAACTCAGGCACGTGCGTCTGAATCTCGTCGTCGAGTTTGAGGCGGCCTTTCTCGAGCAGCAGGCCGACCGCGGCGGAAGTGAGCGCCTTGGAGGCAGTGCCGATTCTGAACCTCATGTCTGGCGCGACGCGGATCCGGTTCTCGAGATCCGCCCAGCCAAAGCCTTCCGCCCACACGATGTCGCCACCGACAGCGACCGCCACCGACATTCCCGGCAGGTTCTGTTCGCTGAGTGCTGCACGGACGATCTGCCGCCCCTCTGCCACGGCGTCGGCCCACTTTGGCAACGGGGCCGACTGCGTGACGGACGGCACCTCCTGCAGGTTCGGGTGCAGCGGCGTCGCAGTGGTGCTCATGTACACCCAAAGCCCCCCGAGCGCCGCGGGCAGCAGCCCGGCGGGCACGAGCATGAGCGCCAACCATCTCTCGATCCGGCTCTTCATCTCTTTCCGAGAGGCTTCGCCCCTCGCACTCCTTTGCACCTCACCGCTGCACCGGCTCGCGCCGGTCGCGTGGCTCGCTCGCTCGCGACGTGCGATCCATTCACCGACATCAGCTCGTGCCCTTCACTGCGCGCGTGCGTGACGTGCGCCCCGATGTTACTTTACAACACAAAGTCCTCTACCGTATACTTGAAGTCGACCCGCATGCGCATCCTTCGAGCGGCCCATCTCGGCATGTGTTTCGGCGTCCGCGACGCCATCGCGCTCGCGCTCGAGCACGCCGACGCCGGCCCCCTCACGATCCTCGGCGACCTCGTCCACAACCCCACGGTCCTCGGCGCGCTCGAGGCGAAGGGCATCGCGGTCGCGCAGGAGGTCGCACAGGTCAAGACACCGACTCTGATGGTGACGGCCCACGGCACCTCCGAGCGGACCCTCGCGCGGAGCCGCGCCCTGGGGCTGACGGTGGTCGAAGCCACGTGCCCGCTCGTCCACGTCGCCCACCGCGCCGTCGCGGCCCTCGCCCGCGAAGGCTACCACGTCGTCATCGTCGGGCAACGCGACCACGTGGAGGTGCGCGGGCTTACCGGCGATCTCGATCGCTTCGACGTCGTGCTCGAAGACGACGACATCGTCGCGCTCGAGGAGCATCCACGTTTCGGCGTCGCGGCGCAGACGACGCAGGCGGTAGAGAAGGTGCGGCACCTGGTCGACCTGATCCGACGGCGGTTCCCGCAATCCGAGGTGCGCTTCCTCGACACGGTCTGCAAGCCCACCAAGGAACGTCAGTCCGCGGCTGTGGAGATGGCACGCCAGGCCGATGTCGTCATCGTGGTCGGCGGCCGGTCGAGCAACAACACGCGCGAGCTGGTAAAGACCTGTGCGCGTTACTGCGCCCGCGTGCATCACGTGCAGACCGACCGAGACGTCCGCCCCGAATGGTTCGACGCCGCGAAGGTCGTCGGACTGACGGCCGGCACCTCGACGCCGGACGACGTCATCGACCGCGTCGAGGCGCGAATCCAGCAAATAGACGCGCGAACGGAAGGAGTTACGGGTGCTTGCCAGCCGTAGCTGCGAGCGCGTCGCGAAGCCTGGCCTCTCGGAGCGAACGCGCTGGGCCATCGTGATGGCCTTCGCGATCGCGATGGCCTGGGTCGAAGCCGCAAGCGTGTTTTACATCCGCGCGCTCGTCGATC
>WUUC01144369.1_pt1 | contig 34724 bp, 31 predicted proteins | sample 6278441 | NCBI WGS metagenome assembly WUUC01 (sample SAMN13675441, study PRJNA597444) | soil metagenome | isolation source: soil | place: USA: Washington | collected 2017-10
GCCGGTCTTTGCCTGATTGTAGGCTTCCATTCCCTTTTGAGCCTTGGCACGGGCTCTCGTGAGCGTTTTCGGCTTGGTTTGCTCGTTGTTTTCAGCTTGCGTTTCGGCCTTAGCATCGGTTATATCCGTCTGCGTATCATCTGCCTGTGCCGCGGTCTTGCCCCGTATCGGGTTCGCGCTTTCTGCCTGCGATGGGGATTCGTTTTTAGCCTGTCGCGCGATGGCTACTGGCGCCTCATCTAGTAGTGTGGCGCGGGTCGCACCCTTGGGCAGGCAGCACTCCTGATCGTCCCAGGTATAAAAGTGAATCTCGCTGTGTGCAGCGCGGAAGGTAAACTCCGGATTGGCACCCGCATCGTGGGTAACAAGCGGCTCAAATACTTCATACCAATTCTCCGGTACCAGATTGAGGTCTTCCTGCTTAATCACATTCCCGCTGGCAGCTTTGATGCCGGGGAAACCTGTAATGAAATAGATGTCTTTCGCCTTCAGGGGCGGAAGATCGGCCGCTGTCCATATTGTGATCCAGGCGCGGGCATTGTTTCCTTCATGCATGCGGTAGTCGACCAGCCGCACGTGGCGGCGTACCGAGATACGCTGTCTTGCCGTTTCAAGATAAGCCTCAGTGGCGACCGCGTCCTGGTAATAGCTCAGATAATCGGCCGAGTAGGCAAGCAGTTCGACCAGCGTGATGCCAATATCTGGCACGTGGCGCTCCTGCCAGTCCGGCATAATGAGCGCAAGCCGGTCCAGGATCAACTGGCGGAAACTCGCATAATCCTTGGCGAGATAATTGATTTCGGGAGCCGGAAATACTTCAGGCGGGCACCCCTGATCCGTCAAGCAGTCGAGATCGCTCGGACAATCGGCGTTGAAAGTGAAGTTAAGGCATGCGTAGCGAGGATCAATCCCCTGCATCGGGCGAGTGCTCTTTTCGCTGTGGACGCCATTCACTTTTCCACCGCTCATTTCCTCCGCCGACGGTATGTCCTCAACGAGGCACAAGCGGTAAGTCGAAAAATCCCCGGACTTGTCGAGCGTAATGCGCAGGCAATCGTCAAGCTCCTCATCATGCGCGCGATCAATCTTGACGTTTACCGCCTGGATGTCACGGATACGCCGGCCACCCTCGATGCGCACGTTCCCGGCGGTTATATTTTCCGGCACCTGGCCGAAGAAATGCACACACAGCGAAAGCTGGTCAGCCGACACTTCAAGGAAATCCATTCCATTCCAGTCGGGGTTGCCAAAAAGCCGCTTGCGCCGCTCTTCAATCCGGCAGGCGAGATCGTTGGCTTCCGTCATATTCTTCCCCTTGTAAACGCTTGGCGGCGCACCTCGCCCGTCTTGCGAAGCGCATAGACAAGATCAACGGTAAGCATTGCGTCCTGACTCGTTACTTCAAGTTTGCGCACTTCGATCAGGTCTCCCAGCCACCGCTGGAGTCCCGCCTGGATAGTGAACTGCAAGGCAGCCGCTAGCTCAGGGCTGTTGGGTTCGAATACCATGCCGAGCAGGCCACTGCCGAAATCGGGACGGTTGACGCGCTCGCCAGGGCTGGTGAAAAGGAATTGTTCGATCATGTCGCGAATATGATCACCATTATCGGTGGCGGCGGTGCGGCCACGATTGTCGAAATGGAAAGGGAAGTCAATGTTTGTCATATCGCCTTGACACGCTTTTGAGTAAGTACGATGCTGACCGGTGTGCCGGTCGGGGCGCAGGTAGCCTGACTATCCTCAAGCAGTACCGGCTGATTCCCTGCCTTTACGCGCGTTGCGGCGGTGGTCCACTGCGCAGTCACGCATGGCCCCTTGCCCGCAGTTGGGGGCGGCTCGACGCAGCCCGTGATTCCATAACGTTCTGGCTGCGTTACGACCTGCTGGTTGCTCACTTTGACCCGGGGGTTGGGCATGATGGGCTGTGCCTGACCCAGATGTGCGCAAACCACGGTGGCGCCAACGTGTAATAAATAACCCGGCATCACGTTACCTCCAACGCGCCGCTATTTACAGATACCGTCGGCCCGCTGAGCTTGATACTTCCACCCTGGCCGTTGGTTATTTCCATACCCTTCGCATCGACCACAATCTTCATGCCCATAACGGTCTCGATGGTGATACCGGCACCCGGCAAGTCGTTGAGCGTAATCGTTGCGGTATCGGTTTTGAGGACTTTCATCTCCGGCACGGCCGGGGATGCGGGCGGCTCTCCCTGGGCCCAGAAGCAGCCGGTCCAAATCGGATATTCCGGATCGCCGTGCTCGAATTCGATCCAGACCGAAGCATTCGTTGGCGGAATCAGAAACAAACCCACCCCATTACCGGCATAGGGCAATGCGGGCAGTGCCCAGCCGCTTTCATTCTCCCCAAACACATCCTGCACCCTGGCGCGAATACGTCCCAGCATCCACGGGTCACGATTGTCGCTCACCACCCCCCGGAACTTGCCATGAAAAGGCGCTCCCGATCCGCTCATGGCGCCACCATGGGCAGCAATGCACCATGTCCTTCGCGGGTCAAAGTGAAACTCTGCTTATACTCACCGAGTTTGATGCGGTGAGTAACCTCCTTTACGTAGTAATTGCCGTCATAGCTCTCGCCAATACCGCGCACGCCGACCAGCCGCCGCGAGCGCAAGGCGCGGCCGTAACGTGTAGCGTCCATTTCGCCACTGCCGGTGACGGCGTCGGCGGATTCGCTGGCGGAGGAGAGGCCCCGCAGGCCGGCCTGCACAGGATTAAGGTTTGCGGTATTTCGAGGCAAGGTCTTGCGCAATGGAATTGCCGGCTTTCTTACTAACGGGGGACGCAAACTGCCCGGCAAGGGTATTGGAATGGTGACCCTGGTAAGTGGCTCGACGATGGATATTTGCGGTTCCGCAGGTCCCAGTGCGTCGAAGTCGAAGGTAATGGGATTGTCGACGTTGGTGTCGACGCCCATGTTCATTGTCAGTGCGGGCTGCGGCAGACCAAACCGGTTATCCACGCCCCAATAGGCGGTATTGACGCCCGGGACCGGCGTCGGCTCAATATAGAAGACAAATCCGTTGCGTCTTGCCAATTCCCTTATGTAGTCAAGATCAGTCCCTTGTTGCGAAGGGACACGGTCGGTCTGGATAGGGACATCAGTGGTTGGCGTAATCTGGGAAACCAGCCCCAGTGTCGCGTAGGAGGCGATCAATTGAGTAACAATGATCGAATCGGGTTGGTTGGGATAATTCCCGTTCTTTTCTTCCAGATCCAGCTTGAGGCTGATGTCTTTGCCAAAGACGTACAGGGTGGATTCCCCTGGTTTGTTGCTGGGCATGACCTGATGATTGGTGATAATGCCGTCGATCAGCACCTCCGGCAGCACGCCGATAAAAACCGAAATGATGACGCGGCTGGGCGGATCGAGCAGGCCGCTCATCAGCAACCCGTAATCCAGCGGCGAGTCCTTGCCCAGGCTGAAGCTGATCCTGAAGCCATCGAAATCCTGATCCCGGTTGTTGACCTCTACATTCACCAAGGCATCCATCAGCGCGTACGGGGCCGGCAGCGGCACAGTCGGCCCGATAAGCAACTGCAGACGTAAGCCAAGTCCGGGCATGGCTAGATTCCTCCACTCCGGGGAAAAGAAATGCGCAGGCGGCGGCCCACTTCCGCCGTCAATTCCCGCGGCTGCATGGCGTTGTTCGCGTCGCACACACGCCAGAATTGTTCCGCGTCGCCGAGGTAGCGCGCCGTTATATTATCCAGCCGCTCTCCTTGCGTAACGGTATGCTCGGCGATTTCAGCCCCAGTTCCCGTTGCGACTGGAGGGAGAAATCGGCGGGGCAGATAGACGGTTTCTCGCCCATCGGTTGTTTCGTACTTGGCGATTACGATTCCAAAATAGCGGCTGGTCACAGGAAACATGGCGCATTCCTCATATCTCATCCTATCTTCAGTGAGGCGCCCACATTGAGCGCGCTGTTACCGACATTCGTGGTGGCCATCACTTCTTTGGCGATCTGATGCGCCATGAACAAGGTACAGCCTGGATTGGTGACTTTCAGATCCACGTAACTGAGCACCGTTAACGTGAGATCGACCTTGGCTCGGATCGGATTAAGCAACGTGTCGTACGCTTCCTCAGTTATGCTAAAGCCCGTGAGCCGCACCGGGAGCACTCGCGTAGGACCCCAGACGAACAGCGTCAGGGGCGCTTCCGTAGGGATGATCTCGATAAAGCCGCCCTGAGCGAGAGCGGCATTGGCAATAACCGATGCGCTCTTCGGATAGAGCAGCATTTCAAGCGCGGCGAGCGTAGGCGATACGCCGGCAGCCATCGCCAGCGGGTTCGCCTGCTCCAGCTGATCAGTGGCATCCACCTCGATGCCGAGGGTGATTGTCTCCCTTGGCGGTCCGGTAAGACGGAAGGCTTCGGACCTGTCACTGGTATCGCCGCCACCGGTTGAACGTGCCTCGAGCCGGCGCGTCATCGTGTCCGGGTTGTACTGGAACACGATTACGCTGGCGAGCGGGTTCACCGGGTCAAGACCGACAATGGCACCTTTGATGAGGCGAGGTGAGCCGGGGAAGGTGGTCATGATGCAATCCTCATAATTTTCAACTTATCCTGACTTTCGTATCAGTTCATACTCGGAGTTGGCGCTAGCCGCAAAGCTTGCTGCCTCTATATATCAATCGTGTCTGACCCTATTGATTCTCTATGCGATGGCGTCAGTCCTATCAGTCGTTGGAAAATCTCCAATGGGGCGGCAGCAATTTAAGTTGAGGCGCCCAAGAATCTCCTGAATAAAATCTAGGTCTCGCTCACGAGTTGCTCTATCTCGCGGGGCTATCGGTGTTTCGATGTTTATGAAACGCGCAGTAGGTCCTAACCGAAGAAACAGGGTGGATAGATCGTTCTCCGATTCAGGGCCACTTGTGTCTTGAAGTACAACGTTAACCCGTGCTTCTCGCAGTGCGTTAAAATCTTCTATGGCATTGACCCAGATAACATGATCAGGGCGGTGAGGATCGCCAACATGACATCTACCTATCTCCGGCAAATGACACCACCTGAAGATATTTGTCGTACGGCTCGCATCCATAATTCCTCTTCCCCTTTGACCTAGTCTGCTCCTTAAATCCTGTTGGCTTGTGATACTTCTATTAAAATCTCCACGCGACGTTTCGCGCTGAGCATCTGATGATCGACGAAGAAATGAGCGGGTATCTCCAAGAGAATTGTTATGGAGGGCTATCGCTGGTAATTGAAAATTGTTAGAACAGGATTTAATGGTTAAGAAAAATTGAATTTGCATTGCTTCAATATCGTTGTGACTTTCCTCATATTGGATACACTCAGCCTCATCAATTGTGCATCTTTCCTGAATCTCCAGCGGAAATAGCTCGTTTGGATCAACAGTCCCGTTAGTCCCTCGTCTAGGAACAAGGCGACGTCCGCCTGGGCCAATAATAGCTAGGTTGTAAGCGCAGCTTTGATGAAGATACTCGGCGGCCTCGCGCGCATTCCGCTCATTATTATGAATAAACACGATACAGGCACACGGCGCGCCTCTGATTGATGGCCGAAATTCCATTCTCTGACTAGCCGAAGGTCTTTCTCGTCTGGCACCCGCGTTCTGCCGCTGAATTAAATTATTGCTATTCTTGTTACCGTTGTCTGACTGTTGTATGACGTGGGTCAATTCATGCGCGATCAAGCGCCGTCCGTCATGCGTCCCCAACAGAAACTTGCCCGCACCAAACACCACGTTATTCCCCACAGTGTAACCATTAGCATTTACTTCCCGTGCCGATTGGGCAGCCGCAGTGTCAGAATGTACCCGAACTTGAGAGAAGTCGTGGCCGAAGCGCTGTTCCATGTCCTGCCGTAAAGCTGGTTCCAGCGGCCTGCCAGAACTCGCAAGGACGCGATCTACGCTGGCAGAGGAGGTATTCGTACCCCTAGTCGTTTGACCCGAGTAGCGCTGAATGCGCAACGGCGCATTGCTAGGTACGGAATGTGTTGGCTTGACCATCACCTGATTGGCAACTCGATCGGCTTCCTGTTCCAGTGGATCATCACTTGCGCCAATGGTGAGCTTCCGTTGTATCGCCGGAGCGACCGACAATGAAGTATCGCCATTTGGTTTAGCGTGATTAGAAGTTTTGCGTTGCAAGCTACGCTCTTTCTTCGCGCATTCCGAGCATTCTCCGGGGGCGCCCGTGTGATTGCCGCAAGCACACTTGCGTTGGAGGATTCCCGATGCCTGTAATGGATTAGGTTTCGTCTGACCCTGAGTTTGTCCACTGGCTTTATTCATTTTCATATTCCGCATTGATAAGTATTGCGCAATACAACTTTCCGCCCGAGTTGTGGTCGAGCGGTTGCCTCGGGCACTTGAACGCCAAGAGTAAAAATAATTCGTGCCGACGGCATATTGGGGCGGTACAGGAACATGGCCATATCAAGCGGATTCCTCGGATTGAATCCGACGATTGACCTTTTGACGGGGCGGAGGAACCCGCGAAAGCTGGTCATGTTTTATACCTTTGTATGAGCCGCAAAGTTTGCTGCATTGCCTCTATGCTGCGTTGCCTCTAAATATCAATCGTGTCTGACCCATTGATTCTGCTTCCTAAGCACTTCACTGCAATTGTTTTGTTGTCGCCTATGGACAGGCTTTGGGATCTTCGCCCCTGCAGGGATTTCGCGCCTGCCCTTTTTTGGTCCATCCCATAATCTTCATTCGATCGCAACAAAGCGTTTTGAGTGCTGACGCACCATAAGAGACATCGACTGTAGTCCTGCCTTTTACCGAATGGTAGTTAATCTGCCGAATCGTATGGAGATCGGTCCAGTCCACATGGATACAGGAATGCGAGCCAATATCCAGTGCGCCACCGTGTACGGCCTGTTTTCCTTTGAAAAATACCGCATAGTGCATACTGGAATTGAGGCTTTTCGAATACTTGTTCGCTGGCCAGGATTTGCCCTCCGGGTCTGGCGGAATTACATCGTTGTATCCGATCCCCTCGATCCGATGAACTTTGAAACCGGTTCCCATATCGGTCAGCCCAAGCCTTGTTGAACCGCCAACGATACCAATATTAATGGACGGCAATGCTGCCGTATTTGCATTGTATGTGGCCTCCAGCGTTCCGGTCGCAACGAGGTCATTTGCTGAGTCGGTTTTCGTTCCATCAAATGTCAATTTAATTTGCTCAATCCATGGCTGCGTTTTCGCGTCGGTAAATTGATCTTCCTCTAATACCCCTGGTTCATTCCCCTTCCCGAAATTAAATGCCTTTTTATTTCGATAGGGGAGAATCAGCTCCGAAGGAGCTGTAAGATAACTTGCTTGATAGTTCAAGAGAGGAAACTGCCCAGAATCGATCTGATCGGCGGCCAGGTCTGCCTCTTGCTCGAATGAATTCTCAGGCTGGCCTATTTTCAGCTTGCCTTGAACGCCGCCCTCACTTTGCTGTGTCACATGTGTCAACTCATGCGCCATTAATCTTTTCCCTTCCCTCGTATGCGGTGAATGTTGCCCGGCACCAAATACCACATCTCGTCCCACTGTATACGCAAGTGCGTTTATATTTCGTGCTGACTCCGCCGCGCGCGCGTCTGTATGCACGCGTACTTGGCTGAAGTCGTGACCGAAGCGTGGCTCCATGAAAGCGCGCGTAGAGGAATCGAGGGGTTGTCCTGGCGAATGCAGCACCTTCTCGACAATGGATGGGACGCTTTCGCTCTCCCCTGAGGGGCCTCTTTCCAGAAAGGGCGAGGATCGCCGCAAAGTTGTTTCCTGCTGCTTATCACAATGGGCACGCTCGCTACCCGTGACGGTATGCCGGGAGCGGGCACATTTTCGCTGCAGAAATGGAGTGTACGTAGGCGGCGGCGGGGCAGCCGATTGTGTTTGGGTGAATTTGATCATAGTCAGCCTCTCATATTCTTTGCAACCTGATTCTCGCTACCTTATTTCAGCATGCGTTACAGGGCGGCGCCAGCGTCTTATCAATTGCGGCTATTGCGCTTCCCGTCGCTTCGATCACCTGGTTTGGTTCGGTCAAGTAGGGAGCGGGATCGATGGCTGTACCGTTTTCCCGCACCTCAAAGTGCAGATGCGGTCTAGCAGGCTCTGCATTACCGGTAACGCCGGTTTCACCGAGCTTATCTCCTGCGCAGTAATCACCGGCTGGCTCGCGTCGCGAGAGATGGGCATACCTATACTCACGTTGCGGATTGACCTGACTTGCGAGTGTGACGTATTGTCCATAACCACCAGGATCGTTGTGGCGCGTCATGGCGCCCGTAACCACCGCATGCACCGGCGTCCCCGCGACAGCGTGAAGATCCCAACCGCGGTGCCGACGTGCGCAGGCATTACGATAGCAACCGAACTTCGCTCCCCACCAGCCTGAGGCGCCAGGTGATTGAAAGGTGGAAATGTCCGCCATTGGATTTACGACCGGGTTCTCCTGTTTGCCCAACCAGCACTGTGCCCAGCGGACTCCTGCCAGTATGTCTTCTACCAAGGGGATCTCAGCACGCTGGAGGATAAGCGGATGCTGTCCAACAGGATAAGCCGCGGTTTTTCCGCTCACGTTTCTAACGGCGGCGGGGCCGCCCTCTCTTCCTGCAGAGTTTTCTTGAGCAGCCGCTAAGGACAAAGCGTGAAAGGAAGCTGCTTCGGGTAATGGAGCCTGTTGCACCACATGAGTCAGCTCGTGGGCAATCAAGCGCCGGCCCTTCTCCGTTTCCGGCGCCAACTGGTTCGCACCAAATACAATGTTATTGCCTACTGTATAAGCGTGAGCATTTACATCCCCCGCCGATTGGGCAGCCGGCGCGCCGGAATGTACCCGCACCCGCGAAAAGTCGTGACCGAAGCGCTGCTCCATATCCGCCTTAAGCATCGGTTCCAGCGGGCTTCCGGAACTGGCGAGGACATGATCCACGCTGGCCGGCGCTGTAGCAGTCGGCGCGGCCGGTCGGGCAGTGAAACGTTGAATGCGCAGCGGCATATCGCAGATCGTGGAACTCGGTGGAGCTGCCAGCACTTGATTAGCTATCCGGTCTGCTTCCTGCTCGAACGGATCACCACTTGCGCCTATGCTGAGCTTCCGCTGTATTGCCGGAATGCGAGACAATGAAGTGTTGATACCCGATTTCTCCCGGTTAATGCTGTTACGTTGCACATCATGGTTTTTCCTGTTGCATTCGATGCATCCCCCACCCGCGACGGTGTGATTGCCACAAGCGCACTTGCGTTGCAGGATTCCCGGGGCTGTTAACGAATAAGCCGTCATCTGGGTCTGATCCTGTGTTTGTGTGGCTGTTTTATTCATTTGGTATTTATGTGCTGATTATCGAAGCCCGATAACTTCAAATCAAATTGTCGCAGCGTTAAGGAATCGTAAGATTGTCCCTTATCGCCCAGAATTTACGTTGCATTCGTCGGCCATTTCGCCGTACATCACCAAAAAAGCGAATGTCGAAATCGTACCGGTCGCCGCTGTTATCCGGCACCCTAAATAGTCCAGGCACATCAAAAGCCGAAAAGCGGCAGCCATTCGTCATATCCACGCTGCTCGTATCGTCGAGATAACGGTTGTTGACTCTGGCCGTATGGTTGCGATGCCCGTACCGGCCGTTTTGAGGCGTGGTGGTGTCGCCATCCTCCACCCAGCCCGGACACTGGGGTAAGCCGCCGCCAGGCACGGAAAAAACGTTATTCATATTCGTTACCACGCCGCCCTGTGTTCTATCCACAGAACCGCAGATAAACTGGCGATACTCGAATTCATTACAATTGCAATGCGGAGAGAAGCGCGCCGTCACATTGAATCGCGAGAAAATGTCCGCCAAACCGGGGCCGGCCACGCGAATATCCAGCGGGATGGTGGGATTGCTCACATTGAACATCGTCAGGCACGTCTGATCATCGACATTCTCCGCCTGCAATTCCGCAGTCAACTGATCGAAGGTATCCGGTCCCACCTTGCCATCTGCGGGGGTGAGGCCAAAGTCATCCTGATAACGGGCGATAAGCCGGATCGTCTCTTCGTCGAAGGTACCGGTCTGCTGCGCGCCAACGACATCCTGAATGAGGCGGGCGTTTTCCGCGTCGTAACGCCTGTGGTTGAAGTTGATGGCATCGCGTATTTTTCCAGCCGTCAGGTTTATCTCCTGAGGAGTTGGATTTGTGGGTTCCAGGGCGAGATCACGCTGGAGGAGGATACCGCTATTTATTTCAAGTCCATGAGCATGATGGGAAACGGACGGCGGATCGCGTTGCTCATTGCGCTGACCGCTACCAATCCCATCCGGCTCCGATTGTTGTATCACGTGTGCTAACTCATGGGCGATCAACCTCCGTCCCTCGTGCGTTCCGGGCGCAAACCGACCTGTTCCAAACACAATGTTATGACCTACCGTGTAGGCATTGGCATTTATGTCACTCGATGATTGCTCGGCAGCGCTATCGGAATGCACGCGTACACGTGAAAAGTCGTGGCCAAAGCGCGACTCCATGTCCTGCCGTAGCGCTGGCTCCAATGATTTGCCGGGGCTAGCGAGTGCGCGATCTACGCTGGTTGGTGCCGTATCAGTCTGCCCAGCCGGTTGTTTAGAGAAACGCTGGATGCGAGGAGGCGCATTGCGGATAGCGGAGTTTGCTGGCATTGACAGCACTTGATCGGCAACGCGGTCGGCTTCTTGTTCCAGCGGATCGTCACTTGCGCTAATGGTGAGCTTCCGCTGTATTATCAAGGTGCGCGACAATGTATTTTTATGACCTGAATCATTCCCTTCAATGGTTTTTCGCGGCAGGTCACCCCCTTTCTTCCCGCATTCACTGCATTCTTCGCCCGCAAGGGTGTGATTGCCGCAAGTGATGCACTTACGCAGCAATATACCTCTCGCTCCTGAGGCGATTACTGAGCTTTTCCAAAGCTTGCTTTCGATGGCGACGGAGATGCTCATAATTTTAGTACTCACGTATCTAATACTTGGCCGAAGAAGCCCAGTAATTTCTCTACGCCCAGGCTCGCCAATGCTTCGTTATTCCGTACGGCTACCGACATAACGCTCTCCATTAAAAACATAAATGGTTGTGCCAATATCTCGAAGCCCGTCATTTGCATCCGTCGAAATAGATTCAACCATACTGAAATTGCGCATGCCGTGCGATTCGTCCAGCTCTAACACTGGGTCCTCCATGCCGATGATGATGCCCAGTTCATGACCGCAATCACCGCGCTGGATAAACAATCGCCACCACATGCTGAATTGGTTCATGCCCTGGCGGTGGGGCGGAACCAGCACCACCGGCGAGCCGTGGCTATCCAAGTCCAGACCGGGGACGACATGGGTCTCTATCACCCACCCGACCTGGCCATGCGTATCGTGTATCTCGGCTCTCACTTCGGGAATTGGTACACAGTTCCCGGGTAGCGTCTTCTTCGGCTCTATGTTTGGCGTCGTCATGGCTTATTGCCTCGATTCAGCCTAACGTTTTCTTTTATGTAGGTTTCATAGACAGGCTCCAGGGCAAGGCTGATCTGGCTGTTCGCTTTGATAATCAACGGCAACAGGTTTTCGACGCGCTGTCGGTCAGTTGCCAACAGGAAATAGGCGTCTGTTAGGAACAGGTGACGTCCTGGACCGGACAACCAACGGGCAATGGGTGCGGTGCTCGTGTCTCTTTCGATCGTCAATCCAGCAGTTGTAGCGCGCTCCATTCGAATCAGGCGATCAAGAACGGCCGCCACAGTTGTCTGCTCTGAAAACGTCGGCGGCGGATCGCCTGCCGGCCGGCGGACATTAAACGCCGCTACCAAGGCTCTATATACATCGGCATAGTAAGTACTGATGGCCCTGAGGCCTTGACCGCTCTCACGTGCGACGTTCATCCGGCCGTATAGGCTGGAAGTATCCTGTTGCGTCCAGGTCAGCCAGGTTTGCAGCCAGGCTAGGCCACGCCGCGCTTTGATTGATTCCGGCCCGCTCAATCCCACAGGTGTGTCTGAGGTGGAGGGGGCCGCGCAAAAGCCCCCGAAGCCGTTCAAGCACAAGACCATCAGCGTGTAGCTGTCAGTGTTGGTCTCGGCGATGGCCGGGAAACCAGCTAGAAACTCAATCAATCGACTGTGGCCGTAGCCAGTATCCCGCGTTCCGATGGCGCCATGACCGGCCTCGTGCATCATTACGAACGCCTTTTTCTCATTCTGGTTCAACGCAGGGTGTATAGACATTGCCTGGAAGAACCGCGGACAAACGGTCATTTGCGCGCCGGAGCCGGCACCTTGATTAAAAGCGATGGCCGTACGGCAAGTGGCATTACACTGGGTGCCGTGCCGGTTGTTAGTGCGGACAACGGTATCGAGATGGTCGCGCCAAGTTATGAGTTTAGCCTTAATGTTGCTGCGACGGCCTGTACCGCCAAAATACGCTGTCAGCGCGGAATCTCCTTCAGGATCACCCAGTGTCAGCTCACCGAGGGCGGCATTCATCCATACTATGGCTTGATCAATCGCATCGGTCAACGTCGTCCTCTCCGGCCCGGCCAGGGCCCGGTGTTGTGGCGAACCTGCTGGACAGGGCGTGGTGGTCGAAACCGCCCCCGCAGGCACGACCTCTACCTTACGCCGCTGACGATAGTTAGACACCCCTGAACTGACGGCCGGAAGCGGCGAAGGCGTGCGCAAAGGCAAGGTCGGGGTTGCGCAAGCAGGTCCGGGATCGTCGTGGTTTCGGGCCGCAAATTCCGCATCGACGGCATTGATCCGGTTGGTGGCGAGGCTTGAGCCGAATTCAACCAGCTCGTCTTCGCTGACAAATCCTTCAAGCGTTATGGGGCAGCCTTTCAGAGGATTAACAGCGCGAGTAAGCAGCGCCTTGATCTTGGCCTTATCGCGCATGTCCAGGGTCGAACTGCCTCGGTTGAAGAAAATATCCTCGTCCCGCCCGCCCGTTTCCTGACCGCCGACCTGGACTTGACCGGGAGCAACGGTGCCTACTTGGTGGGGTTGGATGGAAAGCTGAGAACGCTTATCATCCAAACACTTTAGTGTCGGCTGATCGAGAACTCCCGCTGTTGCACCAGATATTGCTTCCGTGGTCTGAAAGGTAGTGATGCCAGCGGTCGTGGCCGGTCCGAATTTGCGGTCCACGCCGTCGCTATTCGGGCCACTGGTGCCCAAGGTGAAACCAAGGTCCACCAAGGCTTGTTGAACCAAGCCAACTGCTATCTTTGGCGTCGGGGAGGGTGTCAAGGTTCGAGCACCATGAAAAACATCTACAATGATGGCTTCAAGCGGGAAAAAGACGGGGTTGGTGCGCCCAGCGAGCAGTGCAGGATCACAAACCCGTCGGACAACAGTAGATGAAACACCTTGTTGGATGGTATGCGTCAGCTCATGAGCAATCAGTCTCCGTCCCTCGTGCGTTCCGGGCGCAAACCGGCCTGCTTCGAACACAATGTTATGGCCTACCGTGTAGGCATTGGCATTTATGTCACTCGATGATTGCCCGGCAGCGCTATCGGAGTGCACGCGTACACGTGAAAAGTCGTGGCCGAAGCGCGACTCCATGTCTTGTCGTAACGAGGGATCCAGCGGACTGCCGGGGCTGGCGAGGACACGACCTACGCTGGCTGGTGCAGTATCAGTCTGCCCAGTTGGTCGTTTAGAGAAACGCTGGATGCGAGGAGGCGCACTTCCAATAGCGGAATTTGCGGGCATCGACAGCACTTGATCGGCAACTCGGTCTGCTTCTTGTTCCAGCGGATCGTCCCTTGCACCAATGGTGAGCTTCCGCTGAATGACTGGAATACGCGATAGCGATGTATTTATACCTGATGGACTGGGGTTAATGGTTTTGCATTGCAGCCTGTATGCTTTCTCCGCACACCCCGTACATTCTCCGCCTGCAACCGTGTGGTTGCCGCAAGCGCACTTACGTTGGAGGATTCCCTCCGCAAGCATCGGATTAACCTGGGACCTGTTCTTCGTTTGTGAAGCGGTCTCGTTCATTTTCCAATCCCTCCATATACGGATCGTGCGATTTTCCGCCCGAGCTGTACCGGATCGTTGCCATTCGATAATTTAATACCGCTAGCGGAAACATCCGACAAGGCGTCGTCACTCGTAAGACTGTCCGATATTCCACCCTCAGTAAATAGCCGGACAAGCTCGGTTTGCACGCTGGCTTGCAGCAGATGGCGCTGGCCATGCGGGATATTCATGCCATCCAGAATCAGCCGGTCAATATGCAGATTGATGTTCATGCCTGTACTCCCGTTCCTGCAGTTTCCAGGCAGCGGAAATCGCCTTCGTTGATCGGCCGGTCGAGCTTACGGAACTCTGCGCGGGCGGCACTGAGCACCAGCGGCAAAGTTACCGCTGTATCATTCTGCGCGGCGAGGAAAGCGGCGTTAAGGGCCACGTTGTGGATGAGGCCGCCGGTAAGATTAAGTCGCGCCAGCCGGTCGTAATCCAGTCCTTCGGTGCGGGTTTCGGGGGGAAATACTTTCTGCCAGATGATTTTACGCTGCGGCGCGGCGGGTACCGGAAAATTGACGATAAAGCGCAGCCGCCGCAGGAAGGCAGTGTCCAGCGCACCTTTCATGTTGGTGGCGAGGATCGCCAAGCCACGATACGATTCGATGCGTTGCAGCAGATAGTTGATCTCGATATTGGCGTAGCGGTCGTGACTGTCCTTAACTTCGCTGCGCTTGCCGAAGAGGGCGTCAGCCTCGTCGAAGAGCAGAATCGCGCCGCCGTCTTCGGCGGCATCGAACAGGCGGCGCAGATTTTTTTCGGTTTCGCCGATGTATTTGTTGACCACGGCGGAGAGGTCGATCCGGTAAAGATCGAGGCGCAATTCGTTGGCGATCACCTCCGCCGCCATGGTCTTGCCGGTGCCGCTATCGCCTGCGAATAGTGCGCTGATGCCGAAGCCGCGATTCATTTTTTTGGCAAAGCCCCAGTTCTGGTAGACCTTGGCCCGCTGGGAGACTTGGCCCGAAATCTGGCGCAATGCTTGCGTTTCTTCATCAGGGAGCACGATATCGTCCCATGTGGCTTTGGCTTCCAGGCGTTGCGCCAGGGATTCGAGGCGCGGGCGGACGTTGGCGCGGGTGGCGCGCCAAAGCCGTTTGGGCAGGGGTTGATCCGTAGCGGTTTCCGCAAGCTCGGTTTGGGCGATTTGACGGATGGTGACCAGATCGAGATTGAATTGGGCCGATAACTGGTCGGTCAAATCTGGCATCTTCTCGCAGACAGCGCCTAGCGCCGCGGCCCAGGTATCACGCTGTTCATCGGGGGCCGGTTTTGCCACGTCCAATGCCAGACCCGAACGCTCAAGATGCGGCCAGCGCTCGCGCGTAGCAAGAAATATGGCGCCATCGCAACGCGAAAGAAAGCGGCTCACTGCGGGTGATTGTCCTTCCGCGGTATGTGTGATTTCCTGCGCGTCCAGATAAAGCGCGAGGGGCAGGAGGGTATTTTCGCGCTCCCAGAGCCGGCCCAGTGTTTCCAGATCCGCGTTTTGCAGCGGAAGAAAAGCCGCGGGCAAACGGTAAAGATGCAGCCTCATGGAGGCTGCCGTGTGGACGGCGATCAGCCGCTTGCTTGGCTCATACGGGCCAAGCAGCTCAACGACTGGTAACGTGTCCCCGGCTCCATCGCTGTGCCTCCAGCAATGCAGAACGCTCTCGACCACGGTCTGCTGAGAAGGGGGAAGAGGGTTGTCGCCAGCGATGGATTCAATCGGCGCAAGCAGGGGAGTGAGCCGGTCATCGAGATAATTCAGCCCCTTGATGTAGTTGACGATGCGTTCGTCTGCGCGTAAGGCGCTGGTCGTGAGCGGCTGGCTGCCCGGCTGGTTGATTTCGATAAGGCGCCAGTAGCGCAGAGGGCGCTCGGGGGAAAGCGCCTCCCAGGCTGGGTCGCTGAATATCATCAGGGCCAGGGCAAAGGTGGGGTAAGGCTTCGCCGGATTATCCTGAACCTTGCTGCATAAATTTGCAATGTGTGTATCCAGTTCCAAGGCTGTGCACAGCAGGAGTATTTCTCTTTCAAATGTGGACAGGCCCAGCCGCCGGCTTAACAGGACAAGCGCCGGTGGCGGGTCCATCTGCGCTTCGGCGGCTTCCATTTCCGTTATTGCCTGCTTGATCTGCTCGGCATGCGCGGAAGCGGGCATGGTCAACAGTGAGTTGGGCTGAGTGGGCGGAATTGGTGGAATGGAGGGAGTAGGGGGCGTTGAGGATGCTGCGGTTTCCGCTTTTTTCCCTGACTTGCGCCGCGTTTTTGATTCCCTGGAAGGTTCGCTATCAGCGAGTGGTTCAGTGGGAGCATCGGCAGCCGTTGCCACTGTAAGGGAAACGGCAGGTGCAGGCAGGTATTGTGGCGGTTGTTGCGCGTTCTGCTCAAGCAGGAGCCGGACCCAGGTGACGGCCGTGCTTAAATACTGGTTATTGCCAGCTTGCCAGTCCGCTAACGTCTTCATGTTATCGTCACCATTTGCGAAGGATCAAATACCGGCGGCGTAGCCGATTTATTGATGAGCAAGCTGTCTACCCCATCCACGCGCAGCCGAAGAAAATAATCTCCCAGTTTGGCGGCTTTAACGTCAAAGGCTAGGCTTTCCGTCCGGCCAGGGTGAGAATTGGCAGGTATTTCCCGGTCTCCCAGCAACAGACTCGCCCGTTGATCCGGGCCGATCTCCGGCTTGCAGGTCAACGTAAGCGTTATATTGCCAGCGGCATCCCGCATAGCGGGCGAGGGTGCGATACCGGTAATCTGCGGCACCAGCAATAAGGGCAATTCGTTGGTGAAGCGATCCTCTGTTTCATCCGCTTTGCGCACCCCAACGGCAAGCGAATAGATACCCGCCCGCCATTCGGCGGGTTGGTCTGGCAATGTCACCCTTATTTCCGAGCTTGTTGCGCCCGCCTCCGCGGGGAGGATTCTGGGTGGGTCAGGCGCGGGCGAATATCGATTGGTGAGGCGTACGTTAACAGTTGCGCCATCCAAGTGATGACCCGAGATAACAAACGTTTCGCCAAGTCTTACCGCATTTTGCATGGCGGGCGGCGTAAGCTCGTCAATCGCGGGGTAGGGCGCAATCAGACTCGCTTGAGATATAACGCCTTTGTCGCCCCGCCCGCGCGTGAGCACCGGCAGTGGAGCACGCAATTGCCGCGTGCTTTCAATAAGAACCACGGCTACCTGGTAAAAAGATGACAGCCGGTATGGCGTCTGAAATGCGGTGCATAATTTTGATATTTCATCCACCGTCATGGGTTGCATGGTGATTCGCACCCGTTCGACCTGCTGGTACAGGTCATTATCCGGAAAAGCATTCCTGATTTCCTCTGCCCCGAGTAGAGGATGGTCGTGCAGGGTAATCATCGCTCGCCCGAGCAGGTGGTGGCTTGTGACCTCCTCATCCGCCCGCTGTTCTTCGCCATAAGCGGTAATGAGGTAATAAAGATTTAACGCAAGGGGAGGCGGGTTCGAATCGCCGGATCTCGCCTGTTGCGGGATTTCGCTGTTGCGAAAGGCTGCACTGGGCTGAGGCTGATAAAGAAAAAGGTTGAGCTGCCTGCCCGTATTCGTGCCTCGCGCCTTGTCCGGCGGCTTGGTGGTAACCAGCGCGCCCGTCAGCGCAGGGTCGGCCTGAATGGAATTTTCCAGTAGAAAGCGCAGCGTGGAAGTCACGGCGGCGATGGCATACGCATTGCTCATGGCTATCCCTGCTGATTCCGCTGGCCGCTGTTGCGGTTGAGGTATTGGTCAAGGCTCATGGCCTTGGATCCGGCATGGGGATGCCTGGGCGGGCCAGGAGGCGCGACGGCGCGAACTTCGATGCGGCCAATGGTGACGTTTATCGTTGGCGCCGGCGCGAGCGTAGCGGCTTCGCGCTGGGATGAAGTATCCGGCAATATGCGCGATGACGAAGCTGGCGCTATGCCGCCGCTCTTCCCGACTGCCACTCGCGCGGGAAATACTTCTCGCGATACGGACAGGGCGCCGCTATCGTGCCCGTGCCGTCCGGCGGTAGTGCCGATACTGCTGGTGGTGTGAGGGATGGCTACTACAGTGCGTTCTGCCGTATGCACTGGTTCTACAGCATCGATTGCCGGAACAGAGACGGCTGGGGGCGAGTCTTTACGAATAGCAGGTGGCTCATGCTTTGCAATGGCCTGAGGCGCCGGAATCGTCGCAGTGACACTCATCTCTGTGGCGATGGTTGGACGGCGCGGGTTACCATCACGTTTTTCTGGCATGGTTATCGACATGTTGCTGTGTTTGTCGTGCCCATTCTGCCTTATGACATTGCTGATTCCTGGCGCGGTTACTGCGTGGCGTTTTACGGGACGCGTCTGCTCCATGTAAGTCGGGGGATGAGAATTGGCGCATGGCAAATCTTCGGGATGTTCGGTCGCCTTATATCGGACCTGGGGTTCCCGCTGTGGGCTCTCGTCAAATTCTCCCTTTCGCATTTTCGGCGTGTTGCTGTGTTCCTCATGCCCTGTGGTGTCGTCGATACGGGGTATGGCTTTGACGTGGCGTTTTTCTACGCGTGCCGGTTCCACAGCGCCAGGTTTCGAAGCGCCAGGTTTTGAAGCGGGATCGACTAGCGGCAAGTCTTTACGGGCGGCGGCCTGCGCATGTTCAGCGACGTGTTCCTCCAGGGGCAAGTTGATACCCGGCGATAGCGTACCGGTATTGGCAACTTCCTGCTCCTGCGAAACCATTGATGCCGGAGGTTGTAGCCTACTCTCCCGGCGTCTGGCCCGCATACCTTGATCGGACGTAGCCTCCTGCGCCGTATGGCGCGCACCCGCACCGTTGGCATCCTGGTTCACTCCCGCAGACTCTGTTTCCCCAAGAGATGCAACTGAACCGCTCCGTTCAATCGGCTCGTAGCGCGAGAGCAGACGCGGCGAAATGGCATGCGCCGCGTCTCCGCCGTGCTCGCGCTGGATGAGGGTGCTTAAAAAATTCTGCCTATGAACCATACTCAGTGCATCTATGCAGGATGGATGGAGAGTGGCATAACCTATCAAAACCACGACCAACACAACACATCAAACAATCAGAACTGGGCGGGAAATGATGAGCCAGGCAAGGCGGAGTGCGGGGAGATATAAAGTAAGCCGGATGATGGGTTGCGCTACGCTTCACCCATCCTGCTAACCGTGTACGTGCAAGGTTGCTCATAATCGTGCTAAGTCCAGATAAATCTGGCGCCGCATCGCGCTCATCGCGAGAATGTCCACCTCGCGCCAGCCATATGCGCGTGCCAATGTATGCACCTCATGAAGGATGCGATTTGCCCATGCGTGGACCTCGCTCCAGAGAAAGGCGACGATATCGAACAGCGCGTGCCATGCGTGATCACATGCCGGGCAGTTCAAGGCCAGTTCGATTTGGGCCTGGGGATCGGCATTCGCCATGCTGCCGGAAAGAGCAGTGATGGCGGTATCGGGCAATACATCGATTGTTGTTGAAACATCGCTTTGCCGCACGCCGATCACGCAGCGTTTCAGCAGGGCATGTTGCGCTGAAGCATCGTCACGCAGTAGAGACGCTGCGATCAGATCGGCGCTGGTAGGCAAACGGTAGGTGATGTCACAGCCATCCGCATTCAGATGATGAGTCTGTATACCTGAGCCGTCAATCACCCTATCGATTTCTTCGGGGGGGACGTGAAGGACATCCTCGACATTAAACGCAACATCGAGTTTCTCGCAGCATTCGGGACACAGCGAAACCGCTGCGATGGAATGCCCAAAAAGCGTTTCACGCAAGCGTAACAGGCAGGCATCCCGCATGCCAATAGGGAGAGAGGCGAGCTTATCCGACGCAATGTCCGGTGAATACGCCCGAAGCAGCGCAAGTGCTCGCCAACTGGGAGATTGATCGAGACCCCGCTCCCACGCCAGCAATAAATCCATGGCCGACGGCGCATGCATGATTCATCAAACGGCAGGTTCGGTGAACGTGGGCTCGGCCGGCTCCTGCACTTCGTAATCCCGCTCCCAGCCCTCGTTCTCAAGCTTGATGGACTGAATGAGGACGGCGTTCGCATTTGCATCGAGATCAGCCTGTGCCTGGAAGTCGGATACCCAGCAGCGATAAATCTTGTAACCGAGAACCAGCTGTCCGGCCTCGTTATAGACATCGATGATCACGTCTTTGCGGAAATCCTTGAGCGCGACTTCCGCACCCAGGCCGGACCCATAATTCCAGACCTTGTTTGCCCATTTTTCAAATTCGGTATCATGTGTGACGCCGCGCTCGATCGAAATAGCCTCGTATTCGGTACGGCCTGGCGATTTGCGGCTCGAAGAGGGGTCGCCACCCTCGCGGTGCTTTACCACCTCGGTGGTGCGTTTTAGCAAACCGACCTTGCTGACACCGGCGACATACTTGCCATCCCACTTGATGCGGAATTTGAAGTTCTTGTAGGGATCGAAACGCGATGCGTTGACGGTGAACTGTGCCATGGTTTTCCTCCTCAGACTTCAATCTGGCCAGCTATCTGCTGGAGTTTGATGATAACGAACTCAGCGGGCTTAAGCGGTGCGAAACCTACAACAATATTGACGATCCCGAGGTTGATGTCGTTCTGCGTCGTTGTTTCCTTATCGCACTTTACGAAATACGCATCCCGCGGTGTCTGGCCCTGGAAGGCGCCCTGGCGGAACAGGTTATGCATAAAGGCACCAACATTCAGCCTGATCTGTGACCAGAGCGGTTCGTCATTTGGCTCGAACACGACCCATTTAAGTGCGCGAAAAAGGCTTTCCTCAAGGAATAACGCTGTGCGGCGCACTGGAATATATTTCCACTCCGAGCCGCGCTCGTCGTTTCCCTGTAATGTGCGGGCCCCCCACAGCACCGTGCCATAAACCGGCAGGGTACGGATACAATTGATTGCCTTTGGATTCAGCACGCCGTTCTCGTCGTTGGTAAGCATGGATTTCACGCCCAGGACGCCGGTAAGACTTGCCTCGGTACCGGCGGGTGCCTTCCATACACCGCGATTTGAATCGGTGCGCGCATACAGCCCGGCAACAAAGCCGCATGGAGGAAATTCTCCGGGACGGTTTTGCTGAAGAGGATCGGGCGCCGTCACCCAGGGAAAATAGAGTGCCGCGTTGATGGCGTTATCACCGGTAAGCCCTGGATCCAACCCGGTGGGCGGACTCAATGTGTCGAATGTCGCGGTTTGCGCGCAATCGGCTATCAGGAATGCCCGGCGGTCCCGGCAAAATTTCTGAAGGTTCGAAAGCACGGCCGGATCGGTTAATCCCGGTATGCAAAGCAGGTTAAAAAGATCGACTCGGTCAAGCAAAAAAATACCGGTTGTTCCCGCCGGAAGCAGCATACTTCCGGCGGTGGCGAAAGCCGGGGACTGGGGGTCCAGGACAGCGCCATTGGCTCCTCCTGCAAGCTGCGCATCCGCGGGGATTTCTCCATTTTCAGGAATTTCTGTATTCGCCGGAGGGCCTTCCGGCGCACCTTCCACCAGTGTTGCGGCCACCCGTAAGGATTCGTTCTTTAGAACGTTCACCACAAAGCGGGAGTCGGTCGGTATCATCGAGAGATTTTCGAAGATCTCGACCGGGATGCCTTTCTTGTCGATTTCGATATTGAGGACTTTCAGCTGGAAACGCGCAGCATCGTCCGCGCGCGTTTTGGTTACAATGGCATAGTTGTTCGCCCATTCACCGGGATCCCGCGCCGTAACAGTAAGTTTGCCATCGAGTGTGACTGCGCCGGGGTCCGCGTCGTCCGCCGCCAGGCGCACGATATAGGCACGCTGACCGCCGTTAGAAAAAAAATGGGATACCGAATGGCCTAGCACGCTGAGGGAATTCAACCCGCCGAACTTGCGTTCGAAATCCGACCAGTTCAGTACCAGCTCCGCCCGGTCGGTAGGCCCCTTGGGCGCCCAGCCGACAAACGCGGCGATTGACGTGGCGACGCCTGTGATGGTGCGCACGCCGCTTGGGATTTCCTCGATATAAACTCCTGGGTAACTAACAGCGACTGGCATGGAATCCTCCTTGATTTGCAATAGACACCCACAGGCGACAGATACTGATAAATCTGTCGCTATCACTCCCACGGATACTCAAATTTGAAGCGGTATTAAAATTTTCCCGCCTATACCACATCTCGTGCGAAAAAACCGCACCCTGACTGCAAGATTCTTGCGGGCTACACCTGGTCTATAGCGGCCCCATCTGGTGATCATTCATATCGGCCGCAGGAAAAAACAGATCGTCATAAAGCCTGAACTTTCGCGCCCTGTGTTAATTTCCGGCAAAGCAAATATTCGTTTTACTTGGCGAAGAAATTTCTCTTTCACTTCTGTCACCTTGTCTTAACGCAACTTCCATGCCAGAACCTTTTCAAAAAAATAATGCGTTGAATCAATAGCTTGATGGGAACAGATTTACAGCTTGCGGGTAGTCTTTTTGCTGAGGAATACCATAGGCCCACCTCGACAATTGGAACGTATTGACTGTTAAGGTATTGAAAAACAAGCATTACATATGGCCGGGTTATTTTTGACCCAACAGTGGGTCGGAGCTGATTGATTTCGCCGTTGCGGCACTGGGTAACGAACTTTTGAGATCTTCGGCGGTGAATGGGTGCGGCAGATAAGCGGAATAAATCCAAACATCGTCGTTTGCGACGTATTGATAAAAACGGGGGTGGTCGAAGGAATCTGAAGAAAAGGAACCGGTTCCCGACATGGGTTGAGTTTGACCCACTCAGGGTGATGATTGTCCTGCCTCCATAAGCTACTGAATTACAAGTAAAAGAAAACCCATTATCGCGAATAGCACGTTAATCGGCCCCAACAATATGCGTGCCCGTCAGCGACCGCGGCAAGTTAGTAATTGATTCAAATTGGATTATCCTTTCAAAAACGTTGGCATGAAATTTGCTCTGAGTGAATTATGCGAGGGGCACTTGCAAGCAGACGGGTGAAGAGTAGCGGGCAGGAGGAGCAGATGGGCCGGATATCAAAATCAAAGGTAAGATTTTGCTTGTGGGCGATTTCCCTCTTCACATACGGGTACGTCCATGCAGGCGAACTCCAGGTTTTTTCAGTCAAGGAAAACCCTGCCGGTACAGTCGTTGCGACTGCCGGTATCTTCGCGGAAACTGCTCCAAGCGCATCAGCCTTTCAACTCCGGTTTGAAGACAACCTCGCGATTCAGGCCAACGAGGTTAAACCCGCACCATCCTTTGCACCTGAGACATCGGTGATTCTTTGCGTCGACCAAAGCGGGTCCATGGGTGCCCGCGGCATCAAACAAATTCAGGAGGCACTCAGGGCCGTTTTAGCCAAATCGGAGTTGCAACTAAACCTCGCCCTATGGGCGTTTGACACGGAAGTCAGGAAGCTTCGCGGCTTTTCCAAAAATACTGCACAGGTGGCAAAAGGCGTCAGCGAGATCGGTGTTAAATCTACACGGGATAGTAAAACCAAGCTGTACGAAGCCATCGAACTCGGTCTTTCCGAGTTGCGGAGCCATGATGACAATGATCTGAAGCGTCTGATCGTAATTACCGACGGTAAGGATGACGGCAGCAGCATTACCGACCAGGTGATCGCAAGCAAGGCCAACGCCAAGGGGATTACCATTTACGTGATCGGGTTTGGCAATGTTACGGACGAAGACTCGGAATTGCTTGCACGCTTGACGAAAAACACGGGTGGGCACTTTATTCTCGCTGGCAATGCGCAGGAACTGTCCCGCGCGCTCCATCAATTACTCAATTTACCTGCGCCCCGCGTGTTTAACGTCTCATTCCATTACGACGTATCGGGAGACGGACGTCCGGTGAAGTCCACGCAACTGGAGTTTACCCCCGAAGGGAAGGCACCCGTGTTGCAGACGATAGTGTATGGACTTTCAGCGCCTCGCGTTGCCATTCCGCCGGTGCCAAACTCAAGCGAGTCCAGCGACAAATGGACGATTAACCTGCTGTCGATCAATGTTGACCTCAGGATATTGCTAGGGACATTACTTGGTGGCATCGTGCTTGTACTCGCTATTAGAGCGCTAAGGAATGGAGAAAAACCGGAGGAGTCGGGGCATATTGAATTTGTGGGAGTCCAGATCGCTAACGAAGAAAAGCAGTCGCGCCCCCAGCGCCCACGGACCTCGGTAGGTTTTGCATTTCCGGCACCCAGCCAAGGAAGACCAGCGGCTGTTCTTCGTGGCGTGGGCGGGCTCGCCAGGGGACGGCAATATGCTATCGAACGGGGAACCTATCGCATCGGCTCTGGAGAGGCAAACGATTTGCAATTAAGTGATGATTACCTGTCGCACAAGCATGCCACCATAAAATATGACAGCGGCAGCCTGTATCTGAGCGACAGCGAATCGCGCAACGGAACCTTTCTCAATGATGTGAGACTTGACCAAGCAGCAAGAGTGCTCGCTCCGGGAGACCGTATTCGAGTAGGAAAATCGACGCTGGAACTGGTGGCGCCGAATGAGGACCAGGTTGAGAAACACGGTGCTGGTGGAGGGGGAACACGTGCCGGGTGATTCTGGCGTGTGGTGGATCAAATGAGGCATATGGGATGCCAAGATTGTGAAACGGTCAATCGCAAATCAGCTCTCTGTCGGTGCTCGCTCCGAAACGGGGTACGTCCGGAACGAAAACCAGGACAGAATGAGTTGCGTGAGAGCTCCTTTCGGCGATGTGTATATCGTGTCGGATGGCATGGGAGGCCATCGGGGCGGCGCGCTTGCAGCCGAGCTGACAGTCCAGGCACTAACGCAATGCCTGTCTCATATTCGTTCGGTTGCTGGGATACCCGCTGAAACAAAACATGCCTTCGAAGAGGCGAACAGGACAGTCTATGAGCAGGGGCACTCGGGAGCAACGGAAACTCGAGGCATGGGTGCCACGGCCGTCGTACTGCTGGTGGCAGGGTCGAAGGCCGTAGTCGCGCATGTAGGGGATAGCCGTGCCTATCTATTTGCTCGGCGTGAACTGCGTCAGTTGACCAAAGATCACAGCCGCGTTCAGCGCATGGTGGATGCAGGAATGTTAACAGCTGCCGAGGCCATGTCGCACCCTGATGCAAGTCTACTCGAACGAGCGATGGGTACTTCACCGGACGTAGCGGTGGATATCTCTCCATGGATACCGTTGCATGCGGGTGACCAGGTTCTTCTGTGTTCGGATGGGCTTCACGGCTATGTCGCCGATAGCGAGATCGGCGCCATCCTGAGTCAGGACGCGACGGTGCAGGAATTGACGGACCAGCTTGTCAATCGCGCCCTGCAGAAAGGCGGGGAAGATAACATAACCGTTCAGTTGATCGAATACGGGCATCGGCACAAACGTGGGTGGCCGCGGGTTATCGGCCGTTTTGCCATCGTTTTTCCGATCGTTCTGGGTGTTCCGGCGGTAGAATGCAGGAGGGTTGGAGAGGAGTCTGGGGTACAGATAGCCCGGGTTGACAAGTGCCTGTCTACGGAGCCGGAGAGCGCCACCCACGCTGGTATAGCGAAACACGATGCGTATTTCACACCGTATAACACTGTATAAACCAAAGGTCATTGCTAATGCACGACAAATCGAAGCAGAGTGACATTTCCAAATGGTGGCAACAGATTGTCGGAAGCAGTGCCTCGGACACCCGTGTTTGCGAAAAGGGACACCCGATGGACCCGAATTGGAAAACCTGCGCCTATTGCGATGCGGAGGCCCGTGCCCATCAAAAGACCGCTTACGAACCTGATGAGATCGAATCAAGCCAATCTACGCAAAGGAGCGTCACCATGGAAAGGAGAACTACGCAGATAGACAATGGAGAATCAGGCGAAGGACGGGGTGCGACAAAGGTGGAGACATCAGCCGGCATTGCGCCCCAGAGAGAAAAACCCGAGACACGCCTGCAAACCGGGAAATCAGATACGAGTCAGAGAAAACTTACCGGCGTGCTGGTCACGTACAAATGGAGACCTCAGGGCGAGCTGTTCAAACTTTATGAAGGGCGCAATGTTATCGGTTCCGGTTCCGAGGAGACGTGTGACGTTTACATTTCCAGTAGAACTGACGATATGATATCCAAGGAGCATGCCGTCATTCTCTGCCGCGCCGGGAGGGACGAACTGCACGATATGCTCAGTACCAACGGGACTTTTCTCAATGAGACATATGTTGAAAGAGACGGTGCTGATCTGAGAGATGGAGCGTTGATCAAAACCGGAGCAACTGTATTCGAGTTCAGGAAATTTACGAGTGGGGGCGACCGGACTTCAGAAACCGATAGGCTTCGAGGTGAAGATGATATCCCGAGAAACCGTTCCCAAGGGGAGACCGCAATTTAACGAACCGATGTCATGCTGCGGGGCATCATCCATCAACCTGATGGAATGATTATCAATGGAGGGGGAAAATGAAGATCGCTGCATTGCTGGTGCTTTTAATAATGATAACAGGGTGCAGCACAGTAGGCGGAACCCGAGGGAGCTCGGGAATGGCCGCACTTGAATGCGGCGCTATCGGCGCGGGACTTGCCACCGCAATATGTTTAGCGGCTGGCGGCAGCGCCGCGGCATGCGCGGGTTCCGCCGCGGGCGGCGGCCTTCTTGGCGCCGGGGTCTGCTATACCTACGCCGAAAAATATGAGAAACGCCGCCAGGAGCTTGCCGGCAAAGAAAATGATCTGGATGCACGACTGAAGTATGCGCGCGGGCTCAATGAAGATTCAGAAAAATTGAATCAGGAACTGAATACTCGCGTTGCCCAGATCTCCAAGCGCACGGATACAATTGTCGCGCAGATTAATCAAGGCACCATTTCCCAGCAGGAGCTGCTAAAAGAAAGGGAGGCATTGCTCAAGGCGGAGAACGCAGCGAAAGACCAGGTTGCGCTTGAAAAAGCCGCATTGGAGGACATGAAGCGTTTTCAGGCCGAGCAAGCGCGCAAGACCAGTGCGGATAGCGCGGCCCATGCCGAATTGGACGCCGAGATCAGGAAACAGGAACGCCTGCTCGCGGAGACGCGAAGGGCCACCAGTGCGCTTGCTTCCCAACGCCAGAGAATATAGATCAATACACGGCCGGAAATAAGGAATACAAGGAACATAAGGAACAGGATGGTGGCAGACATCAGATCAATGGCAATGCTGGCGGTTTTAACGTCCGCGCTGTGCGCATGCACGGTTATGCAGCTCAAAAAAGATGCGGAGCAAGATGAAGCACGCGTAGTCGGCAAGGAAGGCGAACTCAAAACCGAAGAAGCGCGGCAGGCTCAGCTGCGCGGGGAAATCGCCCGGTTACAGGAGGATTTGTCGACCCGGCAAGTATCGCTGGACGATCTGCAATCGCGGTTGGAGCAGTTGCGGCGGGCAAATGCGAATACGCCGGATGTCACCCAGGAACAGCGAGCGCTCAAGCAGCGGCGGGAAGTGAAATTGAAGGCGCATCAGAAGGAACTGGTCAAGATCGAGCAGAGCGATGCGACCATCACGGAAAAGAAAAAAAAGCTGGAGCACCTCAAGGAAGAAATCAGGAAATCCCTGAATCTTCTGATGCACTCCTGAGCGACGTGCTGGCATGGCGCACATTAACGTCGGGTCAGGAACCGCCTTGCTGGTGGTGGCAGCCGCCTTTCTCGGCGGCTACCTGTTCAAAACCATCCTGCCCTGGCCTGACGAAGATATGCCGGCGAACGCGCAGCGACCTCAAGTGAACCAGCCTGCAATAAGCCGTTATGCCGAAGCGCTGGCGCATATTGAGCAACGTGCGGTGTTTTCAACTCCCGTAGGAGACCTTCAAGACATGGTGGCCGCCTCTTTAAAGACGTATCTTGCGAAAAAAGATCCCTATTCGGATTTCCTGACCCGCCAAGAATATGCGAAATTCAAGGCGGCCGGCAGCGAGTATTACGCTGGCATAGGTCTTGATATTGAGAAGCGCCGCAATGGCGATATTATCTGCTACCCGCTTCCGAACGGATCCGCCGCAATGGCGGGAATCAAGCCAGGCGAGCGGCTGCTGGCGGTCGACGGCGTTTCCACCCAGGGAAAATCGCTTCCCGCCGTCGTCGCCCTGGCAATCGGCAAAGCGGGAACCACCGTTGGGGTGGAGCTTGCGGACCCTTCCGGGAATCGCCGGCAAGTGACTGTTAGCCGGTCAACAATAGCCGGTCCCGCGGTATCCGAATATACGTTTCGCTCCGCCCGTATTATCAAGTTGGCGAACTTCACTCCCAGCACCAGGCAGGAGCTCGATTATCTGGTTTCCAACTGGCACAAGAGTGATCCCATCGTCATTGATTTGCGGGGTTGTGGCGGTGGGGATTTTTACGCGGCGGTGAATTCCGCCATGCTCTTCCTCAAAAAAGGGGAGCCCATCGTTTCGGTAAGCGGACGTTCCGGGACGCGATCGTATTCGGCTACGGTTGCACGGCAACCGCCTGCGCAACGCGTGTTTTTGTGGCAAGACGAATTTACCGCCAGCGCCGCGGAGATATTTATCGCCGCTTTAACAGACAATGCGCGGGGTACATCGATCGGAAGAACAACCGCCGGAAAGGGAACCCGGCAGGACATTATTGAGCTGACGGATGGCGGCGTCCTGGTTCTGACGACGGGATACCTGATCACTCCCCATGGCGTACGGTTTGAAGGCACGGGGCTGGCACCCATGCGCCCGGTTGAGGGAAGTACCGATGATACGGAGGCATTTCTTAACAAAACCGCCGCCCCCGTCCGTTAGGCCATCAGGGCAGGATGGACCGCTGGTCCGTGCTTTATTACTCAGCCCGGGCCTGGCGGGTGAAATGCCAATTTGGAGTCGACTGTGGAAAACGATGATCTGATCGGCAAGATAATACATGGAAGTTATTTAATTACGTCCAAACTCGGCGAGGGCGCAATGGGGCGGGTTTATCTCGCCGAGAATGCCCTGGTCCAGGACAAGAAATATGCGATAAAAGTTCTTAAGAGGGAGCTGACCCGTAGCCCGAACTTCAAGCAGCAATTTTACGAAGAGGCGGCGCACCAGGCGCAACTCTCCCATCCCAACATCGTTCAGATGTATGACTATTTTCAGGAGGGCGAAGACTATTTTCTTGTTCTCGAGTATGTCGGTGGCCGTTCGCTAGCCGACAGGATTGATGCCCTGGGCGGACCAATGGCCGAGAAGGAGGCCTTGCACATCTTCAAGGGGGTCCTGGCTGGACTCAACTGCGCGCATGAGAGAGCAATCCTGCATCGGGATATCAAGGCGCCCAACGTGATGGTCGACAATAGCAACAGGGCCCTGTTGACAGACTTCGGCATCGCGCGGCAGTCCGGCGGTGAAAGCGCCGCCAATATTGGGCGTGTGATTGGCACACCCGAGTACATGAGTCCCGAACAATTCGAGAATTCGGACAAAGTCGATCATAGATCGGACGTCTATTCGGCCGGAATTCTTTTATTCGAGATGCTGACAGGGCGTTTGCCATTTAAGGATACTTCCCGGGAAACACTTAAACAACAGCATATCACCACTCCCACCCCCAATCCCCGCATCATCAATTCAAAAATCAAAAAACCTCTTGCCAACATCGTATTGAAGGCAACACAGAAGGATCCGGATGACCGGTTTCAAGGCTGCCTCGCTTTTCTAAAGGCGATCGAATCCTACGAGCGCGGCAGGAATTGGAAAATCTGGGGACTGAGCCTATCCATCATCCTGGCAGCGGGGATTTGGTATTTTGTACAGAACTTGAAAGCGGTGCGTAGCTTGGCAAGCCTGGCAACCGATAATTATGCGTTGTTATGCCGGGAGGCCGAAACATTGAAACGAAAGGAAACAGGTTTGCGCATTGCGGCGGAATCGGGCGATGCGGAAATGGTGGAAGCGTTTTCGAAGCACGTGTCGGACCACAATGCGAATATCGAGAAATTTCTAGGGGATTATGCCAGCGCCTTCCGCGAATTATCGACATTCAGAGGTAGCACCGCGCATGAGGTATTTAGCGAGCGCGAGCAAATCGATGACGTACGGACGAGATACGAGCAGGCCGATGAGTCGGAACGGGCAAAATTCTGGCAGCTAACCGGTGACGATTACGAACAATTCACGACTACCGGACAAAGCCCGGACAGGGGAACGATGCTGGAAAAGTGTCCGCCTTAGCTCGGTATTCTCAGCGCAATCCATGCATATTTTTTGGCGGTTGGAGAAAGAGAGCGGTAAAACTGTTTATCCCCTCGCATGGCGAAATACTGCCTTGACCGAGGGATTCCTGTTCTAAAAAAGGAGATTTGAAAATGGAACTACGGGTAGAAAGGACAGATCTTTCTGAAAATAGTACGATTGGCAAGCTATACGTGGATGATCAGTTTGAATGCTACACTTTGGAAGACAAGGTCAGGCCGGTCAAGATCATGGGGAAGACAGCCATTCCCGCGGGGCGTTATGAGGTCATTATTAACCACTCGCAGCGATTTAATCGCCTGCTTCCGCTTTTTCTGGATGTACCCAACTTCGTGGGAGTTCGAATACATCCCGGCAATACAGCCGCGGATACGGAGGGATGTATCCTGGTAGGCGAGACGAAAGAAGAAGGATTCATCGGTCAAAGTAAACTGGCTTTTGAACGGCTTTTCGATAAATTGAAGGTCGCTTCCGAGACCGAAAAGATATTCATGGAGATAGGATAGCGGCATCTGGTAATGTTGAGCCTCTTGAAAATACTGCGCCCTGGTTTCGCCGTTACATTGCTCCTCGTTCCCCTTGTGTTCCTTGCGCCCCTTGTGCCGTTCGTGCCCCTGGATGCGCTTGCCCAAACGAAAGCGGAAGCGACTCCGTTCATGCATGAAAAGACATATCTATTGCCGTCTGGCAAGAGGGTTGCCATCACGTTCCTAGAGCGCCCATGCAAGAGCGGCGGGAGCAGTGGATGCAGCGAAGCCGACGCGGGGATGTGGGGCACGGACGGAGGCGTTCCACGGTTCATTACCGAAGTGTTCCTGGTTTCCATCGACGGCAGGGAATTCGTCATTCCCGAGAAATTCTACAAGGATTTGACCAACACTTATCACTTGAATGCCTTTGAGCAAAAGGCGCGCGTTATTATCGAACTCAAAGGTGGGGAAGCCGCGGGCGCTTACACCGCGCGTTTTACGCTTGGCGGGATGTGCGGATTCGAGCGAAAGGTCTGTGGGGAGGTTTGCGGGGAAATCTGGGAGCGGACCACCTGGTACAACGCATTCGCCTATGAAGCAGAAGCCGGATGCGAGAGTGGAATTCAATGAGCCCCGGTGAAACCCCGCGAAGGAGAATAGATGGCTTCCATACTCGACGCGATTTCGCGCGCCTTTCGCGATTTATTCCGTTTCCAGGTGTTGTGGATCGTCGTCTGGCCAATCCTGGCGGCAACGCTGCTGTGGGTGATTTTAGGCGTGGCTTTCTGGAGCAGTTTTTCAGGGTGGATCGCAAGCGGTCTTACGGCCATTGGCATTCAGGAGTGGCTCGAAGGCGTGGAACCAAGATGGATTGCATACGGTATTCAGGGCGTGGCGCATCTCATTCTTTTTGTGCCGCTGGTTTTTGTTACCGCGCTGGTGATTACCGCGCTGTTCGCTATGCCTGCCCTGGTTCATCTGGTGGCCAACCGTGATTATCCGCAACTGAAACGTGAAAACGGCGGTGGCATTGCCGGCAGTCTGCTCAATGCATTGCTTGCCATCGGAATTTTTATCGCCATATGGCTGGTCACGCTTCCCTTGTGGTTAATCGGCGCGGGCGTGGTCATTCCGTTTGTTGCCGTGGCGTATCTGAATCAACGGCTGTTTCGTTATGATGCGCTGGCGGAGCATGCCAGCCGTGAAGAAATGCGGGTGTTATTTTCGGCCCGGCGGTCATCGCTGTGGGGCCTTGGCCTGCTGACTGGCCTGGTACAATTTATACCGCTTTTGAATTTGTTCGCGCCGGTGCTGGCGGCACTGGCTTTCATTCATTTCGGCCTGGCGCGCCTGGCGGAATTGCGTCACGCGCCGTAAATGGAAAAAATGGCAGGATGCCGGACCTAGCCGATCCGCATTTCCCCGCTTTCGAATGGCGTTGTCGCCAACGCGGCATCTTTATGCCCCCCTGGCTTATAAATTTTAGCCTGTTATGTAACAATGCTTGTAATCGCTACATTGGCGCCACATTGAGCGCTACACTGAGGCGCTAAACCGGGGGAGGGAACGTCCATGCGATTCCGTACGCTTCATTTCATGACGTTGGGATTGGCGGCAACGGTCGGCGGCATTATCGCGACTGCTGCATTTGCCCAGGCGGCCGAGACCGGCGATGGCGGTTCTTCCATGGTATCCGGAGCTGCCCATAAGCATTCCGTCGAGCCGCATCAGGCAAATCAGGATAAGCAAGCCCCACCCAGACTGCTGAACCTGGGTCCACATACGTTTGCGGTCAGCACGCGGAACAAGTTAGCGCAGCAATACATCAATCAGGGGTTGAACCTCTCATACGCGTTTAATCATGCCGAAGCGGGCCGCGCGTTCCGCGAAGCGGCACGGCTCGACCCGCCTCTTGCCATGGCGTACTGGGGCCAGGCGCTTGTGCTCGGTCCCAACATCAACGCGCCAATGGATCCGGAAGACGAGGCGCCGGCTTTGGAGCTGGTGCAAAAAGCCGCCTCGCTCGCGGCGAAGGCGTCACCGCGCGAGCGTGCGATGATCGGCGCGCTTGAAAAGCGCTACACGGGGAATGCCGAGCAGCGTAAAGCGAACAACAAGGCTTATGCGGATGCAATGCGGGAAGTACACGCGGGCTTTCCGGACGATCTCGACATCGCGATGCTCTATGTCGAGTCGGTAATGGACCTCAATGCCTGGGGCTACTGGATGCGGGATGGTTATCCGCTGGAAGGAACCGAGGAAATCGTCGCACTTACCGAAGAGGTAATGCGGCGCAATCCGAAACATCCGGGCGCGGTGCATATGTATATTCACCTCATCGAGCCCACGAATACTCCCGAGCGGGCGGAAAAGGCGGCCGATACCCTGCTTACGCTGATGCCTGCGGCAGGGCATGCGGTGCACATGCCGTCCCACATTTATCAGCGCGTGGGCCGCTATGCCGATTCGATAAAGAGTAACCAGCTCGCCATCGCGGCTGACGAGGAATACCTCGCACACCGCCACGCCCAGGGTATGTACCCGATTATGTACTACCCCCACAACATTCATTTCCTCTGGTTCGCCGCCACCTCGGACGGCCAAAGCAAGCTTGCGATCGAATCGGCGCGAAGCGTGGCCGGCCAGGTAAACGACGCAGTTCTGAAGGAGGTGCCGGCGGCCGCGGCGTTCCGTGCCGTGCCGTACTGGGCGCTTGCGCGATTCGGAAAGTGGAATGAGCTTCTCCAGGAACCAGCGCCGCCGCTCATGAACGCCTTCTTGAAAGGAGGCTGGCATTATGCACGCGGCCTGGCGTTTGTTGCCACGGGGCAATTGCAGCAAGCCGAGCAGGAGCTGGCGGCGCTGCGCGAGATCATGAAGAATGGGTCGCTGGATTGGCAGCTTATGTCGCCAAATACTGCCCGCGGCGTGCTGAGTATTGGTCCCGAAGTGCTTGCCGGCGAGATCGCGGCCGCCCGTGGACAGTTCGATTCCGCCATCGCACACCTTGAACGGGCAGTCCGTCTTGAGGATGGCCTGATTTACACGGAGCCAGCGGAATGGCAGTCTCCCCCAAGGCTGGCATTGGGCGCGATCCTGATGGAGTCCGGACGCCCCGCCGAAGCAGAGACAGTGTATTGGGAAGATCTGCGGAGGAACCGCAACAACGGCTGGGCGCTTTACGGTCTATTGCAGGCGTTGCGTGCGCAGAAGAAGGATGACCGGGCCACCCTGATCGAGGCGCGTTTCAAAAAGGCATGGGAGCGTGCCGATGTGGCCCTCAATGCTTCGCGCTTTGGGTGTATTGCGGCACCCCGGCAGGAATAGTTCTTCCCATCGCCAACGGCGGAGCGTTTTCGCAATGGACGAACCCCTGATTTGCACGATCGGACATTCAACCCATCCATTGGACGAATTTGTCAGCCTGTTGAAAACGAATGAAGTCACGCACGTCCTCGACGTGCGAACCGTGCCGCGTTCTCGGCAAAATCCTCAGTTCAACAAGGAAACATTGCCAGGTGCCCTCCGAACCGAAGGCATCAAATACACCCACCTGCCGGGGCTAGGCGGACTGCGGCATGCCCACAAGGATTCGATCAACGGCGGCTGGCGCAACGCGTCTTTTCGCGGATATGCGGATCATATGCAGACACCGGAATTTGCCGTTAACGTGCGGGAAGTCATGGAGCTTGCGGCGCACGAACGCTGTGCGCTGATGTGCGCCGAAGCGGTCCCATGGCGCTGTCATCGTTCGCTGATCGCCGATGCGCTTACCGCGCGCGGCGCGCGAGTGGAAGAGATTATCAATACGCGAGGGCGCAGGCTGCATTTGATGACGCCGTGGGCACGAACGGATGGGTTGAAGATCAGCTATCCGCCGGAAGCGATGGACGCCGTTGGTGGCAAGCAAATTCAATAAACGGGAGATTGCCGGTTCCATCCTGATGAATTTAAGCGCAAGCTGTGGTGTGCAAAGCACGCCACTAGGCACTTTGTAAACCGGGCATCTTAAATAGCAATAGAAGGAGCGCAATGATTATGAAAATCTTCTGG
>WUUC01121103.1_pt1 | contig 34720 bp, 24 predicted proteins | sample 6278441 | NCBI WGS metagenome assembly WUUC01 (sample SAMN13675441, study PRJNA597444) | soil metagenome | isolation source: soil | place: USA: Washington | collected 2017-10
CGGTCGAGCAGTACGAGACGCAGACCGAGGAGTTGAAAGCCTCGAACGAAGAGCTTCAGGCGATGAACGAAGAGCTGCGCTCGACCGCCGAGGAGTTGGAGACGAGCAAAGAAGAGCTGCAATCGGTCAACGAAGAGCTGACGACCGTTAATCAGGAGCTGAAGATAAAGATTGAGGAGCTGAGTCAGGCCAACGACGACTTCAGGAACCTCATGAACTCGACCGACATCGGCACGGTCTTCCTCGACCGCCACCTCCACCTGAAGCTCTTCACGCCGCGCGCGCGCGACATCTTCAACCTGCTCCCGGCTGATGTCGGCAGGCCGCTCTCGGACATCACGTCTCACCTCGCCGACGCCGACCTGCGCGCAGACCTTGAGCGCGTCCTAGACACGCTGCAACCCATCCAGCGCGAAGTCTCGACGCCCGAGGGGCGCTGGTATCTGATGCACATCCTGCCCTACCGCACGGTGCAAAACCGCATCGAGGGCGTCATCATAACTTTCCTCGACATCACCCGGCGCAAGGAGGCGGAAGGGCAGTTGCGCTTCAGCGAAGAGCGCCTGCGCCTGCTCCTAGAGAGCGTCACGGACTACTCCATCATCATTCAGGACAAGGAAGGGCTCATCGAACTCTGGAACCCCGGCGCGGAACGCATGTTCGGTTACACCGCAGCCGAGGCCATCGGCCAATCCATCGAGCTTATCTTTACGCCCGAAGACCGCGAGCACGGCGCTCACCTCGCCGAGATGAGGACGGCGCGCGAGCGGGGCGTCGCGCAGGACGAGCGCTGGCATCTGCGAAAGGACGGCTCGCGCTTCTACGTGAGCGGCGTGCTGACGCTGTTGCGCCACACAGGGTTGATTGGCTACGCCAAGATTGCGCGCGACCTGACCGAGAGCAAGCGCGCCGAGGAAGAGCTGCGCCGCGCGCACGAGGAGCTGGAACAAAGGGTGGAGAAGCGCACGCGCGAGCTGGCGTGGGCCAACGAGGCGCTGCGCGTGGAGAACGCCGAGCGCATGCAGATAGAAAAAGCCCGCCTGCGCCTGCTGCGCCAGCTCGTCCGCACGCAGGAGGACGAGCGCCGCCGCATCGCGCGAGAAATCCACGACCACCTCGGCCAACAATCGACCGCCCTGCGGCTCAACCTCGAAGCGCTCAAAGAACAGTGCACGGACTACGGGGAATTGTGCGAGCCGATTGCGCAGACGCAGGAGATTGCCGCGCGGCTCGACGCCGACATAGACTTCCTCGCGTGGGAGCTGCGCCCCGCCGCGCTCGACGACCTCGGGCTCGCGGCGGCCCTCGCCAACTTCGTACGGGAATGGTCGAAGCATTTCGGCATTCCCGCAGACTTTCACACCACCGGCATGGACACCGAACGCCCTTCGCCCGAGGCCGAAACCAACCTCTACCGCATCGGACAGGAAGCGCTCAACAACATCTTCAAGCACGCGCAGGCCAGCCGCGCGGACGTGCTCCTTGAGCGCCGGGACGGCTCCGTCGTGCTCATCATCGAAGACGACGGCGTCGGGTTCGACTCGAACATCAAAACGGAGACGGACAGGGGACTCGGGCTGCTCGGCATGGGCGAGCGCGCGGCGCTCATCGGCGGTACGCTTGAGATAGAGTCGTCGCCCGGAGGGGGAACCACAGTCTTCGCGCGCGTCCCGCTCGCGGCCATCGAGGAAGGAGCGGTCGAAGCATGAGCGCACTCCGCATTCTCCTCGCCGACGACCACGAGACGGTGCGCGCCGGGCTCAAGATGATTATCAACGCGCAGGCGGACATGGAGGTCGTCGGCGAAGCGGGCGACGGGCGCGAGGCGGTCGCGCTCGCGCAGAAGCTTTTGCCAGACCTCGTCGTGATGGACGTTTCGATGCCGCACCTCAACGGCCTGAAAGCGACCGAGCAACTCAAGCAGGTCTGCCCGCAGGTCAAAGTCCTGACCCTCACGCGCCACACCGACGACGGCTATCTGCAACAGCTTATCAGCGTGGGGGCCTCCGGCTACGTGCTCAAGCAAAGCCCGCCCGCCGAGCTGCTTCACGCCATCCGAGCCGTCGTCGCGGGCGGCAAATATCTAGACCCGGCGGTCGCCGGTAAGGTGATGGGAAATTATTTAAAGAGGTCGGCCTCCTTGCGTGTAGACACGCAAGGAGGCCAAGCGCTCTCAGACCGCGAGGCCGAAGTCCTGCGCCTCATCGCTTGGGGCCACAGCAACAAAGAGATTGCCGCGCGGATGGACATCAGCGTCAAGACCGTCGAAGCGCACAAGGCCAATTCGATGAGGAAACTCGGCATGCAAAGCCGCATCGACATCGTGCGCTTCGCCCTCCTTCAAGGGTGGCTACAGGACACCTGAGAACCCTCCCGCGCGCCTCACTCCGCTCCCCCGTTCATCCGTCACAATCCCTTTAAACATTAGGGATAATCCCTATCTGAGCTTCGCATCTTCCTAATAGTCGAGGACTCCCGGCTGTGCGATAGTGACGCAGTCAACCTCAGAGCCGGGCGCGGTGTCTTCGAACCCCCATCCGAAGTGCCTCACGCTCCCGTCAGGAAGTTGGCGCGGTTTGGCGAGCAGCCGAACCGGACAAGGGAGTTTAGTAAGGCTCAGCTTTTTCATAGCCCGGCGATTAAATACTCCAACGGTTTAACTCATCAACCAAGAGCGAAGTGCGGTTCGCTGCCTGTAATTCTCCGCGCTAAAAAATAGTAATGGTTGCTTTTTCACGTACCTTGCACAACCGGATGGAAGCCTCTGCGGCGCGCGAACCCGCGCCGAGCGTGGAGCCGCTGGTGCTGGTTGTGGAAGACCACGACGACACGCGCTTCCTGCTCAAATGCGTGCTGGAGATGTGGGGCTGTGTGGTGGCGATAGCCGAAGACGGCGAGGACGCCGTCCGCATGGCCGAGGGGATGCGCCCCGACCTCATCTTGATGGACGCCAGCCTCCCGCGTCTGGACGGGCTGGCGGCGACGCGCCGGATACGCGAACTAGCGGCGCTGCATGACGTGCCGATTGTCTTTCTATCCGGCCACGCCCAAGCATCGTTCCGCGCCCAAGCTCTCGAAACAGGCGGCAACGATTATCTAGTCAAGCCTTTCGAGCTTGCCCAACTGGAGAGGACTCTGGAAAGACACCTCGGAAAGAAGGGCCAGTGAGGCCCGAGTAGAATTCGACTCGGATGCTGGTTTTATAATGAAGGCGGTAACGATGAATAGAACTGAGAACAAGAACAACTTCACGCGAAAATATCCCGGCCTCGGACACTACAGCATCGAGACGGCGCAGGGCACTCCCCCGATAGCGGAAGAAGCGCCGGTCATGAACCGTGCGGCTAATTTTATCAAGCCGGTTCCTTTCAACGGGCTGCTCACCAATAAGCTTCTGGCGGCGCTGCCCGGAGAGGATTTCGCGCGGCTCCTTCAGCACCTCGAACCCGTCGCGCTCTCTTGCGGCGATAACCTTTACGGGTTCGACAAAGACATCGAAGACGTTTACTTTCCCGAAAACGCCGTCGTCTCTCAGCTACATATTTTGGAGGACGGCAGCACGACCGAAGCCGCCATCATCGGCAGGGAGGGCATGCTGGGGCTCTCGGCCATCTTCTCATCTCCCGCGCCGACGCATCTGACGCAAGTCACCATCTCGGGCAGCGCCCTGAGAATATACGCGCCGATTCTCAAGCAGGAGTTCGCGCGAGGAGGGGCGATGCAAAGCATCCTGCTCGCGTACGCCAGCGCGCGCCTCGCGCAGCTTTCACAAAAGGCCGTCTGCAATGGCCGTCATACGGTGGAAGAGCGCCTGTGCACTTGGCTGCTGATGCTGCAAGACCGTGTCGGCGACAACCATCTGCCCCTCACGCACGAACAGATTGCAAGCCATCTCGGCACGCGCCGCGCGGGCATCTCGGAGTCCGCCGCGTCTCTCAGAGAGAGACAGATTATCAGCTACGTCCGAGGCCAGATTCGCATCCTCGACAGGCAATCTCTGGAGCGGGCCGCGTGCGAATGTTACCGCGCGCTCTCCCGTTTGAACCTCATCAAGTAACAGGTATAAACGAGCAGACCCATGCCCGCCACAATTCAATCTTCGAAAGAGAACCGGCTTCTCGCCGCACTGGCTCGTGAGGAATTTGAAAGACTCGCGCCCAAACTCAAACCCGTTTCGCTCACGCTCGGCCAGAGCCTCTTCAGGCCGGACGAGTACATCGAGCACGTTTATTTCCTGCTCGACTGCGTCGTCTCGCTGCTCACGGAGCTGGAAGACGGCACGGGCATGGAGGTGGGGCTCGTAGGCCGAGAGGGCTTGGTCGGCATCTCCGCCATCCTCGGCGGGGCAGAGACTAAGGTCGCCGTCGTGCAGGCTCCGGGCGTGGCGCTCCGCATGCGCACCTCCGTGCTTCAGGAAGAGTTCCGCCGGGGCGGGGAGCTGCAAAACGCTCTCCTGCGCTACACGCACGCGCTGATGACGCAAATCTCCCAATCCGTCGCCTGCAACGCGCGCCATTACGTAGAGGGCCGTCTGGCCCGCTGGCTGCTCATGTTCCGCGACCGCGTAGGGGCCGACGAGTTCGACCTGACGCACGACTTCATGGCGAACATGCTCGGCGTGCGCCGAGCCAGCGTCAGCGAGATAGCGGCCAAGCTTCAGGAGAAGGGACTGATTCGCTACCATCGCGGCCACTTCACCATCCTCAACCGCAAAGGGCTGGAAGATTTCACCTGCGAGTGCTACATCGTGGTCGAAGAAAAATTCGACGACTTCCTGCCCTAGTCCCTTTCAAAGCCCATTCGCTTATAAAGGTAGAGCGGCGAGGCCGGACGCGGGCCTCGCCGCTCTTTTTATACGAGCGTTGCGGAAGCGCTGGCTTCCGCTCAACGCGTAGAGCCGGTCGTCTGTTTGCCCCGGCTGCTGCCTTCTAATTGACGCGCCATGCTCAGGTGCTCCTGAAGCGCGGGCAGTTTCCCGCCCGCGAAAGTTTTCAGCTCGGCGTGCGTGCCCCGGTCGGCCTCGCGTTGGAAGAGCGAGACGGCCTTCTGGTGATCCGCGACCATCTGCTTCGAGTAAGCGCGGTCGAACTGAGCGCCGGAGAGCCGGGACATCTTATTGACCGCCGCACGGTGCTTGGCGCCGAGCGTTGTAGGCAGTGCCAGCCCGAGCCCTGAAACCAACTGCATGAGTTCCTCGTTGGCGCGCGTGTGGTCGTCCACCATGCGCTGGCCGAACTGCTTGACGGCGTCGCTCGAACCGCGCTCGACGGCCAGCCGCCCCAGTTCCACCTCGGCCATGCCGCTCATGGCCGCTTCCATCACGAAATTCCTGTCGGTCGTGCCGAGCGCCCCACCCTGCCCGCCAGTCCCGCCACCCGCGTTCCGGTTGCCGCCCGAATTGCTGTTGGAGTTCCCGCCACGGTTCATATTGCCCGCGTTCGAGTTCATTTGATGACCCGAGTTCGCGTTCATGTTCCCGCTCGCGTTGGAATTCATGTTGCCGCTCGCGTTCGTGTTGCGGTTAGTATTTTGCTGACCTGTGCTGCCGTTCTGCTGCGCGGCTACAATTACCCCCGCCAGCATGAGGACGGCCAACGCCGCTATGTGCGCAATCTTTATCACACGCTCATTCATCGCTAATCCTGTCTCCCTCCTTGTTTTTGACATTGCCTGAAGCTGGCCGAAGCGCTCTCTCTTTAAGGCCGCCGCCCTTGTGCGGTTGAGTTTGAGCTGTTTCGGCCCGTGCCTTCGTGTTCCTGTTTGACGTTTTAAACCCCGCCGCCGGGACGCGCTTTGAAGCCCGGCCCTCTCCGTCCGTCGAAGACGTGAGGCAGAAGAGCGGCACGGTTTTGAAAACCTTTGGGGGAAGAGAATCAATATACAGCAAGAGCGTGCCTCGGTCAGTACGCGGTCGTACTGTTGGAGACGGATGGAGACGGACGGCGTTCGACTTCTGCTCAGAAAGCTTCTTCACATTTACGGGATAGATTCTCCAATAACTTTTGAGACGGTGTGATGCCGTCAGCGTACGTGAGCGAACGGACGCCAATTAAGAATAGCCGTATAAGTTCGGCTTCGTTCCTAATCAAAGAGCGTCACCCTTAGAAGTCCGGCTCCCGAGAGGGGCGGGCCGTGCTTCATGCATTCGACGCGCGTGCGTCTGCGGCGACGCGGAAGATGAGGAGGCATTAATGGCCGGAAGAACGGACGAGGCCGGCTGACGGCGGCTCTCGACTGGCGACGGCTCCGCCTCAAACGTTTGACGCTTCCAAGGCGAGCGCCGGACATTTTCTTTAGAAATCGGGGAGGGAATATGAAGAGAAGAATAGTAATCGGTCTGTCGTGCGCGCTCTACTTCGCGGCGTCTCTGGCCTTCTTACAGCCTGCGTCTTACGCGAGCGTCAAGGCCGCCGCGACCTACCAGCGCGCGTCGCTCAACGTGACGGGCACGGTCGTCGGCATCAGCGGTCGCGCCGCCGGTAGGTCGCGCCCCTTCAGACTCATCGTCAACAGCTACACGTCGCCGAGCGACATCGAGCGTCTGAACTCCGCTCTGCGACAGGGCGGCGACGATGAGCTGCTGCGCGCGCTCTCCGGCATGACGGCGGGGCGCATTCAGGTCGGCAACAACGTCGGCGTGACGGCCAACGCCGTCATCGCCACCCCGCAGGCCGAGGGCGGCACGAAGCTGACCGTCCTCTTCCAGCGCAACGTAGACTTCTACGAGCTGCGCTACGGCACGCGCTCGACCGACTACCGCTTCGGGTACGCCGAGGTTTTCCTCGACGGCAGGAACAGGGGCGAAGGGACTTTCATCCCCGCCGCGCGCGTCAGGCTGCGCGACGGCAACACTTGGGAGGTCGAAGACTTCGGCGTCTTCCCCGCGCGAATCATGGGCGTGCGCGCGACCGGCAACGTCCCCGCGCGCTGAGACTTTTTTTTGAGAAGACGGAGAACAATCTAATGACAGAGTCATCCGACGCGCAGACAAAGAACCGCGCCGACGAAACTTCGACGGCCCGCCCGCTCGCCGTCGTCACCGGAGCATCCTCCGGCATCGGCTACGAGCTTGCCAAGCTTTGCGCCGAGAACGGCTACGATTTAGTCGTCGCCGCCGACCGGCCCATAGACGAAGCGGCGAAGGCATTCCGCGCGCTCGGCGCGAAGGTAGAGGCAGTGGAAGCCGACCTCGCCACGATTGAGGGCGTGGACAGGCTCTACGCTGCAACCGGGGGGCGTCCGGTCGAGGCGCTGCTCGCCAACGCGGGGCACGGTCTGGGCCGAGGCTTTCTCGAACAGGATTTTGAAGAGGTGCGGCACGTCATCGACACCAATATCACCGGCACTATCTACCTGATACAGAAGGTCGGGCGCGACATGCGGGCGCGCGGGCAGGGGCGCATCCTCATCACGGGCTCCATCGCGGGCTTCATGCCGGGCACGTTTCAAGCGGTCTACAACGGAACCAAGGCGTTCATAGACTCTTTCTCGTTCGCGCTACGGGCCGAGCTGAAAGACACGGGCGTGACGGTCACGTGCCTGATGCCGGGCGCGACCGAGACGGAGTTCTTCGAGCGCGCCGACATGCTGGACACGCAGGTGGGGCAGCAGGAGAAGGACGACCCTGCGAAGGTCGCCAGAGACGGCTTCGACGCGATGTTGAACGGCGAAGGCGATGTGGTTAGCGGTTGGAAGAACAAGTTGCAGACGACGCTCGCCACCGTGACTCCTTCGGGCATGCTCGCCGAGCAGCACCGCAAGATGGCCGAGCCCGGCTCCGGCGAAGAGAAGTAGACGGAAGTTCGGACGCACGAAGAAAGCCCCGATGGCGCTCGCCATCGGGGCTTTCTCTATTCCTCGCCTCCACACGCTGGCGGCGCGAAACCGTTTGACGAAAAACTGCGGGCGGTTGCGGCGGCGCGTCGGCGTCCGCTACAATTCGCCTTTTGCGGGGCGCTCGTCGGCGGGCGTCTATCTACTGGCGGACTCTCTGCGGCCCCTGCATCGACATCCTCAAATATTCGGAAAAAGCTAAGGTAAGAAAGGTTTATCGAGAATGCTGAAAATGTTCACGCGGCTGGAGCGGACGCGGAATTGGATAATCATCTTTTTCGCCGCGCTGCTGGTCATCGGCATGGCCGTGGCGGGCGTCTACAATCAGGGAAGCACGGCCATCGCCAACCCTTTCAAGAGCCGCGACGTGCTCGCCAGCGTTGACGGCGACGACGTGACCGTGGCCGACTTCGCGCTCCGCAAGAAGCTCTACGAGCAGCGCATGGGCGGGCAGTTCAGCCTCTCGCAGATAGGGATGACGGGCGAGCGCGTCCTCGACTCGCTCGTCAACGACCGCATCATCGGGCAGGAGTCCGAGCGCCTCGACCTTCGGCCATCCGAGGAAGAGGTGCGCGACATCATCCGGCGGCAGTTCAGCGACGCCTCCACTCCTTTCGACCTCAAGCGCTACAAGGATTACGCCGTCAAAAACTTCGGCGGCGTGACGCTCTACGAGGACAGCATCCGCGACGGCATCGCGGCGGAGAAGCTGCGCTCATTCGTGACCGCGGGCGTGCAGGTTTCGGAGCAGAATGTGATGGACGAGTTCGTGCGCGGCGGCACTGAGTTCGGCATCGTCTACGTGCCGGTCAGGGCAGACGAGCTGGCGAAAAAAATCAATGCCTCCGACGAAGAGCTGCGCCAGTATTACGACGCGCACAAGACGGACTACCGCTATCTCGAACCGCAGAGAAAGATTCGCTACCTCTTCATCAATCAGGAGAAGGCCGGGGCGAACCTAGACATCCCCGAAGAGGATTTGCGCAAGGAGTACGACTCGCTCAAGCCGGAGGCCAAGCAGGCGGGCGTCCGCGTCCAGCAGATTGTCTTGAAGGTGGCGCGGCCCGAACTCGATCAGGAAGTGCTCGGGCGCGCGACCGAGCTGACGCGGCGAGCGCGCGGCGAAGACCTTCAAGCGACCGAAGAGGAGTTCGCTGAACTCGCGCGCGGAAATTCCGAAGACCCCGCGACGGCGAAGAACGGCGGCTTCCTCGCCGCGCCCGTCAAGAAGAACGCGGCCAAGCCGGGCGATGTTCTTCAGCCCATGCTCGACATGCAGCCCGGCGAAGTCCGCGACCCCGTCAAGACAGGGAACGCATACTACATCTTCCGTCGCGGCGAGGCCGTCCCGAAGACTTACGAGGAGGCGAAGAAAGAGATTGTCGTCTCGCTGCGCAACCGCCGCTCGTACGGCATCGCTCAGCAGATAGCGCAGCGCGCCGTCGAGCGTCTGAAGGAGACCAAAGACATCCAGAAGGTCGCGCAGGAACTCGCGCCCGAGGCGCATATGACTCCGGCTGAGATGATTAGGGAGACGCCCTTCGTCAAGCCCAACGACGACGTGCCGGAGATAGGCAGCTCGCCCCAGTTCGAGGCGGCCATCAATCCGCTCGAAGAGCCGGGGCAGGTCGGCGAGCGCGTCGGCATCAAGAACGGCTTCGCCGTCCCGATGCTCGTCGAGAAGCGAGACCCGCGCATCCCCGAATTCGACGAGGTGCGAGAGCGCGTCTTGGAGGCGTTCCGGATGGAGCGCGCCGGGCAGCAGCTTGAACAGACCGCGCGCGAGCTGGCCGCCAATTCAGGGAGCCCCGACGCGCTGAAGGCCGCCGCCGAAAGGCTCGGGCTCAAGGCCGAGACCGAAGAGGCTTTCACTCTGGGCCGCCCGCTCGGCACGCTCGGCGCGAACGCTTCGGTGGACGACGCGGTCTTCGCGCTCAAGGCGGGCGAGGTCACGAAGAATCCTATGAAGGTCGGCGACTATTGGGTGGTGGCCGGTGTCACCACGCGTAAGGACGCAGACCTCACGGAGTTCGGCAAGCAGCGCACGCAGTTGATGGAGAGGGCTCTGACCGAGCGGCGCACGCAGGTCTTCGACGAATACATCGCGGCCATCCGCCGCCGTCTCGAAGAGGCTGACAAGATTAAGATAGACCGTGACATGCTCGCCCGCGTGGACGAGCCGGAAGCCCCGCCCACAGCGCTCCCGCGCGCGCCTATCAACGTCCCCGCGCAACCGGCCCAGTAGATAAACTAAAAAGGCAAAAGGCGAAAGGGAAGAGGTGTCGAGCCTCTTCCCTTTCGCCTTTTACCTTTTGATTTTTAACTTCTTTAGAGCACGCGGAGCAGCGCCGCCAAATCGCCTTGCGCGAGTTCGAGGCGGAGTCGCACTTCGCTGCCCTGCGTCGTAATCTTCAAGCTCTCGACGGCGTTCTTCGCGAACCTGCCGCGCTCGCCCGACATCGAGATGAGCATCGGCGCGACCTGCTTGAGTGCTTCGAGCGTCTGCCCCAACTCGCCCGCGTCCGTCGCATTCTGCGTGCGCAAGGCGGCCTGCATCTGGTATCCGGCTTCGGTCGTCCCTATCGAGCCGCTGAAGCGACGGACGGAGGCGATTGCCCTGTTAATCTCGGCGCTGCCGAGGTCTAGGTCGGCGAGCAGCGCGGGCGGCACGCTGCCCGCGAACAGGATGAGGTCGCTCGGGCTCCGCGCGAAGTTCAGGAGGTCTGCATCGACGCGTCCCCGCCCGGCCTGCGCGTCAATCGTCGCGCGCACAGCCTCGGGCTCGCCGACGGCCAGCGTGTTGGCGTCGAGCACGGTCAAGGCCAAGTCGCTCACGCGCAGCTTGAGCAGCCCGAAGAGCTTCACTTGGTCGTTGAGGCTGAAGATATAGACAGACTTCCCCGCGTGCTTCTGCTCCGCGAACTTGTCCTTCGCGGCGAGGCGACCGGCGGCGACGAGGATGTCCGGCCTGAAAGTCCCTTGGGCGATGGCGACCATGTGGTCAACCTTCGTCACGCCGGGCGAAGGGTTCGTAAAGCGCACGCCCGCCGTCAGCGTGTCGAAGGCGCGCGCGTCGATGCCCGTCCGCGCCTTGAACTGCTCGATGTCGGCGTTGACCGCGGCCAGACGCGCGGCGTCGCCCGAGAGAGCGCGCGGCACGGCCTCCGTCAGCAGACGCCGCAGGTCGATTGCCAGCACCGCGTCGGACGCGGGCAGAGGCACGCCCTGCCGCGCGGGCGCGGTTTGTGTCCCGGCGGGGCGAGCTGCGCCGCCGCGCCGCGTCTGCGCGCTGGCCGCCGTGGACGAGAGCAGAGACGCCGAGAGTGCGGCGCAGAGTGCGATAGTCGTCGTGTAAATAATCCTCATAATCTTTAATTCTCACCTTTGGTCGAAGAGCGAACGGCCCGCCTTTCGTCAGGCCCGGATAGGGGCTTCAAAAAAGATGCTTCGGGAGCTTCACGCGAGTTTCGGATGCGTAGGGCGCGCGTGGGGGTTGGCTCTTAGAGCCGCAAGCTGTCGCTTCCGAAGGGGAGTTTGAAAATAGCCCGGACGCGCCGCATTATATTCTCAAGGCCCGCTCGAACAACAGGACTCGGCTTTTCAGCCCGCGCCGGGCTCCTCGTACTTCGGCAGCCCTTCAAACACGTAGTCGAGGCCGAGCCACACGCTCCAACTGTGATGATAGAAAAGCACTGGGAGGATAAGCGTCAGGGGAAGCGCGACGATGAGAATCAAGTCCTCGCGGTAGCCGACGGCGTACAGGCACGCGAAGTAGACGACCAGCGCGGCGGACTCCGTCGCGACCGCGTTGACCATCACCGAGCCGACGAAGAAGCCCTCCTCGCGCTTGAACAGAGACGAGCAGGAGGGGCAGTGCTGGCGCACGCGAAAAGGCGCTTGGAAGATTGACGACCGCCCGCAGACGGGGCAGCGCAGGCGGGCGCAACGACTCAACAGGCTGAGTATTTGGAGCCGACCTGCAAGCATCTATCCTCCCCGCCGCGTCTCCGCACGGCGCTTCATTTGTAGGGCCGCCCCGTCGGCGTTATAGTTCCCGAACTATGTTCGAGATAGTTCTGCTGATTCTGCTCTTCCTCTTGGCGGTCGTGGCGACCGTGGTATTCATCATCGCTTACTACTGGGGGCCGAAGGGGCCGCCCGGAAAGTAGACGACGCGCCGGACGCTTTTTTTGAGAACTCCTCCGCTTCCCGGCTACTTCTTTCCCGTGCGGCCCGTGAGGCTCGCTACCACCGCGACCAGCTCGACCGGCTCAATCGGTTTCGGCACGTGCACTTGGAATCCGGCGTTGAGGGCGCGCACGCGGTCTTCCACGCGAGCGTAAGCCGTGAGCGCGATGGCGGGGATTCTTTCGTCTTGCCCTGCCTCCGTCGCGCGCACTTTGGCAATGAACGAATAGCCGTCCTCCAAAGGCATCCCGATGTCGCTGATGAGCACGTCCGGCCTTGAGCGTCCGATTATTTCCAGCGCCGCCTCCGCCGATTCCGCCGTGGTCACTTCCGCGCCGCACAGCTCCAACACAGCGCGGAGCATGTCGCGCGCGTCCGCCTCGTCGTCCACGACGAGGATGCGCAGTCCTTCCAGCGAAGGGTGAGCGTCTAAAGAGCCCGCGCCACCTGCGGTCGGGTGTCTTCGCGTCGTCCCCGTCAAGTCTCTGCGCGTGACCATCAAAGGCAGTTGCACGATGAAGGTCGCGCCCTTATCTTTGCCTTCGCTCTCAGCCGCGACTGTTCCGCCGTGCAGCTCGACCAGTTGTCGGACGATGGAGAGCCCGAGGCCGAGCCCGCCGTGCACTCTCGTCGTGGTTCCGTCGGCCTGCCGGAAGCGGTCAAAGACGTGCGGCAGAAATTCTGTGCTGATGCCCTTGCCGCTGTCGCTGACCGTAAGCTCTACGTGCGAGTCCACGCGTTCGAGCCGCACCTGCACGCGCCCGCCCTTTGGCGTGAACTTGATGGCGTTCGTGAGCAGGTTCCAGACGACCTGCTGAAGACGGTCGTGGTCTCCGGCGACGGGGCCGGCCTTCGGATCGACGAGCGTCTGAAGGCGAATCGCCTTGGCCTCCGCAGTGGGCCGCGTCGCCTCGACCGCCGCCCCTATGACCGAGCCGAGGTCTACGGAGCGCACGTCCAGACGCAGCTTGCCCGTGATGATTCGGGAGATGTCCAGAAGGTCGTCGATGAGTTTCGTCTGCACGTGCGCGTTGCGCTCGATGGTTTCGAGCGCGCGCGCGAAGTCCGCTTCGCCGAACGCGTTGGTACGCAGCAGGTGAGTCCAGCCGAGGATGGCCGTCATCGGCGTCCGCAGCTCATGCGACATCGTCGCCAGAAACTCGTCCTTCGTGCGGTTCGCCTCCTCGGCTTCCGCCAGCAGCCGCGCGCGCTCCTCCTGCGCGCGTTTCTGTTCTACAAGATGATCACGCACCTCGTATTGACGGTGGCGCGCGCGCAGCGCCGACTGAAGCGCGCTGACCAGCGTGATGACGCGCGTCGGGCGCTCGATGAGCGTGACGTTGGCGACTTCGAGCAGCGTCTTGAGGACGCCCGGGTTCGCGGGCTGGCTGTCGCTCCGGCTCGTCAGGACGACGAGGGGAAAGTCCGACCAAGGCGGCTGACCTCCGAGCGCTTCGACCAGACACCGCACGGCGTATGAAGTCAGAGCCTCTTCGGTGATGAAGGCCGCGCCCGAGTCCTCCGAAAGCTTCCGGCACAAGTCGTCAACGTCCGCACAGGCTTCGATGGGGACGCCGGATTCCCCTAGGACTCCGGCCATCAGCGGCGCATCCCTGCCGGTCGGCGCGAGCACCAGCACGCGGCCCGCCTCCCCGTTAGAATTGTGCGGCAGCATCCTCTTCCTCAAGCAGCGGGGCCGCCCCTTTGCTGTACGTCGGGACGCCCGTCAGCACGCCCTGAAAATCGGAGAGAGGTTTGCCGACGGTGATGCCCTCGGACGACATGCGCATCTCTCGAATGGTGTTTTCGTGATAGCCGGTGCGCTTCTTGACGACTGAGATGGCCCGGCGCACGGCCCCCGCCGCCTCGAAGAAGCGCAGCATGAGCACCGAGTCGGCCAGATAGCTGACATCGACGGGGCTTCCCATGTTCACGCCCATGAACCCGTGCTGCGCCATCACCAGAATGGTCACGACGCCCTGCCGGTTGAGGTACGTCAAAAGCTCGTGCATCTGGACGGTGAGGAAACGCTCGTCGGGCATCGCCTGCAAGTAGCCGTTGAGGCTGTCGATGACCACGAGGCGCGCGCCTTCGACGGTCACTGCGCGCCGCACGCTATGCGCGAACTCGCCCGGAGAAAGCTCAGCCGGGTCAATCTGCTGGACGGACATCCGCCCGGCTTCGATCATCTCCCTCATCTCCTTGCCGAGCCCGGCGGCGCGCGCCAGATAGGTGTTTCGCCCTTCGTCGAAGATGAAGGATGCCGCGTGCTCGCCGCGCTCGGCGACGGCCAGCGCGAACTGCATCGCAATCGAGGACTTGCCGGAGCCCGCAGGGCCGAGAATGAGCGTGCTGGTTCCGCGGTCGAGGCCGCCGCCGAGCAGTGCGTCCAGCTCTTTGATGCCGCTCGTAACTGCCTCGCGCTTAAAGTCGCTCTGATGCTCAGACGCGACGAGGCGAGGGTAGACCTTGACTCCGCCGGTCTCGATGTTGAAGTCGTGGAAGCCTCCGCGATACTTGCTTCCACGAAGCTTGACGACGCGCAGGCGGCGGCGCTCGGCCCCGTATTCGAGCGCCAGATGCTCAAGCTCTAAGACGCCGTGCGCGATTGACTGCACCTGTAAGTCGCCGGAAGGCGAGGTGCGGTCGTCCAAGAGCAGCACCGTGCATTGCCGCCCGGAGAAATACTGTTTGAGCGCGAGAATCTGCCGCCGGTAGCGCAAAGCGTCGCGGGCCAGAAGGCGCATCTCCGAGAGAGAATCGAAGACGACGCGGCGGGGCTGAATGCGCTCGACCTCTTCGAGCACGGCGTTCGTCGTCTCGCCCAGCTCGACTTCGGAGGGATGAAAGATGGTGTACTGCGATTCGGCCTTGAGGCTCTCTTCGGAAGGTATCAGCTCGTAGATTTCGATGCCTTCGAGCGACCACCCGTGCGAGTCCGAGACCGAGCGCAGTTCCTCTTTCGTCTCCGAGAGCGTGACGTAGAGCACACGCTCTCCCTGCGCTACGCCTTCGAGCAGGAACTTCAAAGCGATGGTGGTCTTACCCGTGCCGGGGTTTCCTTCCAGAAGGTACAGTCGATTGGCCGGGAACCCGCCTTCGAGGATGCTGTCTAGGCCGTCGCTGCCGGTCGATAGTCTGACGGGGGTCGAAGGCTCTTGGGCTGAATGCTCAGCGGCTTGTTTTTTCTTCACGAGGTTTCCTGTTCGCTAAGTGGTCTTGAGGTCGGCGAACGCCTTCATGCGCGCTTCAGCCGGTTCAACTCCATGCCTCTTTCAGACGCGCTCGACCAGCAGCGCGATTCCCAGACCGCCGCTCACGCAGAGCGTGGCGAGGCCGCGGCGAGCGCCGCGCTTGTGCATTTCGTGCAGCAGCGTTGTCGTGATGCGGACTCCGGTGCAGCCTATCGGGTGGCCGAGCGCGATGCTGCCGCCGTTGACGTTGAGCCGTTCGGCGTCGAACTTCAGCTCGCGGTCGCAGGCGATGACCTGCGCGGCGAAGGCTTCGTTCAGCTCGACCAAGTCTATCTCTTCGAGCCTCAACTTCTGACGTTCGAGCAGTCTTCGCACAGCGGGGACGGGGCCGATGCCCATCACCTCCGGCGCGACGCCCGCAAACTCGTAATCGACGATGCGCGCCTCGGGCTCGACGCCAGCCTCTCTCAAAGCCTCTTCGTCGAGCACGACCAACGCCGCCGCGCCGTCCGTGATGCCCGAAGAGTTGCCCGCCGTGACCGTGCCCGCCGTGTCGAAGACCGGAGCGAGCTTGCGCAGTTGTTCAATCTGCGTGCCCGCGCGCGGGTGCTCGTCGCGCGAGAAGAGAATCGCCTCGTCCTTCCGGCCTTTCAGCTCGACGGGGATGATTTCAGAGTCGAAGCGCCCGCCGTCGATGGCCGCCGCCGCGCGTTGCTGCGAGCGCAGCGCGTACTCGTCCTGCTCCGCGCGAGAGATTTCATACTGCCGCGCAAGGTTCTCGGCGGTCGCGCCCATCAGAAGGCCCGACAGAGGGTCTAGGAAGCCGTCGCGGTGCATGCCGTCCACCAGTTCCATGTTGCCCATGCGCATGCCCCATCGCGCGCCCTCGGCGAAGTACGGGACTCGCGACATGCTCTCGACGCCGCCCGCCAGCACCGCGCGCGCGCGCCCGAGCATAATCTCCTGAGCGGCGAGGATGATGGCCTTCAGCCCAGAGCCGCACGCCTGATTGATGGTCGAGGCCGTGATTGTCTCCGGCACTCCCGCTCGATACGCTATCTGCCGCCCGACGTTCGGCCCCGCGCCCGCCTGCCGCGCGCAACCCCATACGACCTCCTGCACTCCCTCAGTCCCCACGCCCGCGCGACGGAGGCTCTCGGCGGCGACGATTGTGCCAAGCTCCGCTGGCGTGAGCCCCGCCAGCGCGCCGCCGAAGCGACCGATGGGAGTGCGCACCGAACCAGCAAGATAGACGCTCTTCATGACTCCATCCCTCGATAAAAGTTGATGACGATTATTAGCTTCCGCAATTTGTTTTGATGTTAGCATACGTGGAATCCGACGGGCGAATTCGGCCACCCTCCCGAAGCGTTCCGGCTGTCAAAGCGCCGAAACGTCCATGAAGCTGAAGACCGGAAATCTCTACACGGCGGCGGAAATCGAAGACGCTCGACGCAGGCTCGACGAGCTGCTCTCCGCGCGCCCGTCTTGGTTCCTGCGCGCCGGGCACGAAGGAGCTTCGACCGAGCTGCGTCGCGGCGAATGGGAGTTGAGCGCCGCCCCCGCAAACTCAAAGCGCGGCGCGCTCCTTCTATCTTTCTGGGGAGAGGCGGGCGCGAGCACTTGGCGCATCCTCGGTTGGGCGCTTGAGGGCGAAAAGCTTCTGCTCGAAGCGTCGAGGCGCATGGGGGCCGAGAGGGCGCGGCTCGAACTCGTCCCGCGCGCGTCCCATGCCGAGTCGAAGCAAGGCGTGGCGGAAGCGCGACGCGCGGCCTGCGCGCGTCTGGCCTCTTTGGTGCGCGACGCGCGCGCGGGCTCGAAGGTGGAACGGTCGGGTTTGAGCGCGGGCGCAAGACACGGCGAGCCGGGACGCTACGCGCGCATCCTGCTCAGACACGCGGGCGCGCTCATCGCCGTCACCGGGCCTCTAATCGAATCCGGCGCGGAAGATGCGGACGCGCTCCTCACTTCGGCGCTGCTCTGGTTCACGCGACTCGCGGATGGAGCGGCGTCGAAGCGGCCCCGCGCGTTGTGGCTCGTCGTGCCGCCGAAGCTCTCGGCTCCCCTCAGTGAAAGACTCTCGCTGCTGCGTGAAGACCTGCGCGCAGTAGTTCAGCTCTCGGAAGTTGACGAAGAGCAGCGTCAACTGACTCAAGTACGGACGCGCGGCTTAAGCGAGCTGCTCGACGCGCCCGCCCCTCGATTCTCTCGCCCCTTGAAGGCCGACGATAGCGGCGAACTGGCCGCTCGCCTCGTCGCGCTCGCGCCCGAAGCGATAGACTTGGTGCGCGCGCGTCGCGGCGATACGCTCCGTTTTCACGGTCTGGCCTTCGCGCGCGTGCGGCGCGTCTTCGGCGTCGAGAGGCTTTGGTTCGGAACGGGGCGCGGGGCCGCGCGAAGACTGCTCGACGAACAGAACTGGCCCGAGTTGCTCAAGCTCCTCGAAGAACTCAGAGAGCACAGGCGAGCGGATGCAGCCGACCGTCGTCACGCTCTCTACACTGCGGCCCCGGAGGCTTGGCTCGAATCGCTCCTGCGTCGAGACATCACGCGGCTCGACCCCGGCCTCCGCCTCGCGCCCCTCCACGCGCAGTTCCGCGCCTCGCGCGACGCTTCCCCCGCAGCGCGCCCCATCGACCTGCTCGCGCTCCGCCGCGACGGGCAACTCGTCGTCATCGAGCTGAAAGTCTCTGAAGACGCCGCGCTCGCCTTGCAAGGCGCAGACTACTGGCGGCGCATCAACGCGCAACACCGCGCCGGCCACATCCGCCGCGCCCAACTCTTCGGCCAAGCCGAGATTTCGCAAGACCCGCCCCTCGTCTACCTCGTCGCGCCCCTCCTCCGCTTCCACCGCTCATTCCAAACCCTAGCCCGCTGCATCACTCCTCGAATCCAAATGTACCGCTTCGATCTCAACGAAGACTGGCGCACCAGCGTCAGCGTCGCACGTCGTGTGACTTTAACCAATAATTGGCAGTAACTGCCAATTATTGGTTAAAGAATGCTACTGCCAATTATGAGAGTATCCCAGAGACGACCGATTCCGTACGCCATATACTTAAAGCTTACCGCACGATTCAGGAGTTTTTAAGGATCAACTTTGACAGTGACCCGGCGCGTGTCAGGCCGTTTCTGGCTGCCTTCACCCACCGCGTCAAGCTGATTCGCATCATCACGCCCAACATTACGCATGCCCTAAAGGTTTTCGAGACAATTAACGACCGAGGCGTTGGTCTTAACGCGATGGACTTGCTCAAGAATCTTCTCTTCATGAAGACATCGAGCAAGGACTACCCCAAGCTCAAAGATCGCTGGAAGTTGCTGATTGACAGTCTCAACCGTTGCCGCGAAAAGCCTCTACGATTTCTGCGCTACTACATCATGTCGCAATATGAAATTGAGGGCAGTAAGGGTGTCCTTCGTGAGGATGAAATCTATCAGTGGTTCGTTGAGAACACGAAAGTTACCGGCATTGAAAAGGAGCCACTTAAATTCGTTGATGATCTTGTAGCGCGAAGCCGTGATTACTCTAACTTTGTCGAGAAGAAAGATCCGCAAGGCACGCCCAACCGCTATTTAAACAACATCGCGCTCCTGAGCGGTGCTGCGCGCCAGCACTTTGTTCTGCTACTGGCAGGCCATCATCTGCCGCCCGAGCTTTTCACAGAGTTGTGCCGCCAGATTGAGAACCTGTTCTTTGCTTATATCATCACGCGCGAGCCGACAAAGAACTTCGAGCGTAATTTTGCCCGCTGGTCAGTGGAGTTGCGAGACGTACAAGATACCGAAGGGCTGAAGGCATTTCTTGATAAGTATTTCAAACCCGATCTCACTTCACGTTCCAACGCTTTCGATTTCGCTTTCCGTGAGTTGTCTCAAGCACGCATCCAACAGTATCGCTTGCGCTACATACTCGCCAAGTTGACACAGTACGTTGAGGAGCAGGCTTGGGGAAACCCAGCGCACACCCAACTCAATCAGTACGTCAATAACGCGGTTCACATTGAACACATCCTTCCGCAGACGCCCACGGCCGACGTCCGTACGGCTTTCGACAAAACCGCCGAGTACTTTCGGTATATGCAGAAGCTCGGTAACCTGACGCTCCTTGAAAAGACAATCAATACGTCTATTTCTAATGGTCCATACGATGCCAAAAAGCATGGCTATGGGCAGTCTTCTTTCCTGCTTACGAAGTCTCTCGTGATGAAGCCCCAAGTCGGCGTCAACACACAGTTGAACCGCGCGGTGGATGATCTGCGGCAGTTCGACTCATGGGACTCTGCGGCCATCGACGAGCGTCAGCAGATGCTCGGCACCCTCGCTAGGAAGGTTTGGCAGATGCCTGATCAGGCAGTAGTCAAGCCAGCGGTTGATTCTTGAAGATCTTGATTGAACGCTCGCGGCGTATCCATGTGAAGGATATCTATTTTGCTTCTGGTGCCTATCGAGATAATGAGGATGATAATGCCAAAATACCCGCGCGGTGGGGCGCAGTTTGGCGGCGGATTTTCGCCAGCGCTTTGGGCAGGACCGCCGCGGGAACTAGTTACAAGCGCTGGATTACGCCAGTCGGGTCGAGAAATTAACGGGCGATGACATCGTCCGTATCTACAGTCGCTTCGCGCCGGGTCACAACTTGGCGGCGGACTTCCGTCAGCGCTTCGGACAGGACCTCGATGAAGACTCACTGAACCAGAGTCACCAGATCATCATCGTGGCGGCGGCGCTCGACGACAGCACCGAGCGGATCGTCGCATACCTCAGCGAGCGAGACATCCCCGTCAACGTGCTCTTCTTCCAGGTGTTCACGCATGACACCGAACAACTGCTCAGCCGCGCGTGGCTGCTCGACCCCGTGCACACTCAGGTCAGCGCTGCCGCAACGCCTGCCGGGCCGAGCGAGCCGTGGAACGGTGAGTTCTACGCGTCCTTTGGTGAAGGAGAGTCACGCTCTTGGGCGGATGCAGTAAAGTACGGTTTTATCTGCGGCGGCGGCGGCGCGTGGTATAGCAGGACTCTACACCTGCTCAACTCTGGCGACCGCGTGTGGGTGAAGGTGCCCGGCTACGGCTTCGTGGGCGTGGGGCGTGTGACGGGCCGTGCGCAGCCCGCCGCTGAATTTCGGGTGATAACGCCTGAAGGGGAGAAGTCGGTGCTTGATGTTGCTAAAGGTGGCAGCTACCACCGCGAGTCCGTCAATGACCCCGAGCGCTGCGAATACTTCGTGCCAGTCCAGTGGCTACAAACCGTACCGCTTGAGAATTCATTCCAAGAGATCGGCCTGTTCGGCAATCAGAATACTGTCTGCAAACCCACGACGCCGAAGTGGCGCTCAACGGTTGAGCGGCTGAAGGAGAGATTCCCTGATTTCGAAAAGGGTTAAATTTAGACATCTTGCGGGCCAGTTTTATCTTCTCTCCACAAATATCCATGGGCAGCGCTACTTCCATAGTAAGAGGTGCTAAATGGGCATCAATCAGAGCGGAGTTCGGAAATACCAGTTAGACTGGAAATTCACCAGTCGTTTGGTCAATGAACACCTTGGCCGGAACAAATACTCATCCAGTGCCAAAGCGATATGTGAGCTTATCGCAAACGCCTTCGATGCTGATGCTGACTCGGTCAATGTTGTAGTTCGGACCAATGCTCTGGGAGGGGTTTCCGCCGTAGTAATAAAAGACAACGGTAGAGGCATCTCTCCGGACGACATAAAGAAGCGATTTGCAGTCGTGGGAGTTGATTCAACAGGGAGTGTAAAATCAAATGCCCAATTTGGTCGCTTCGGCGTCGGACGCCTCGCTTTATTTCGTATCGGAACTTTTGGTAAGTGGGTAACTGTCTCAGAGCCTCAAAAGGGTAAGAGAGTGCGAAGCACTCTTCTCATGAAAGAGGGAGATAAGCTGAAAGTAGAGGAAGAGGAAGCTTCTGATTCCGTGCCATTGGGGACAGCCATTGAGATTTATAATGTACGAGATACAGGTCAGCAGAGCCTAACTACCGCACGCCTATCGAGCGAAATATTAACTCAATTCTGTAGCTACCTACTTGGCAATCCAAGCCGTAAGCTTAGTGTGCAAGGGGAGTTGTTAGATATCAATGATTTAATCGGACACCGGGAAGTGGACGCCATTGTTCCTTCAGCAGAGCTTCCACACGAAGCTACAATCAATCACTTGCTACTGAACACGCCAGTAGAACGCTCACGATTTCCGTCACATCTTATTTTTGCAGCAAAGGGCCGGACAGTTGCTAATTCCGATTTAGATGACGCCCCGTCTGCAAACTACCTCGGACTGGTTGAGTGCCCATACTTGGATAGTATCGTTGCGTCAAATCGCGAGGCAATTATCGAGATGGATGAGGTCTTCGCTAATTTGAAGGCCATAGCTTTGACGAGAGTTAAAGCATTCGGAGATAAGTATCGATCAGAACGTAAGCGTCACTTTATTGAGCGGGCGCGGCAAGAGGACTTCTATCCGTACAGAGATTCAGCGCCTAGTGCGGTGGCCCAAGTTCATCAAGCCCTCTACGATGTCGTTCTAGAGAAAGTGCATGAACACGCTAACCTTGAGAACATGACCAAACGCCAGCAGGAGGTTGTGTTCCGGCTTCTTCAGCGTTCGTTGGAGAATGAGAATGTGTTGGAGGTTCTTCATGAGGTGGCGAAACTTTCAGATACCGACATGGAGAAATTCCGTGAGGTGCTCGAACACACAACGCTGGATTCGATCGTCAAGCTCTCATCGGAAGTGACAAGCCGGCTCACATTCTTAGACATCCTTCATGAGCTTGTTTACGGAGAAGAAGCGAAAAAACTGAAAGAAAGGACTCAACTCCACCGCATCCTTGAACCACATTGTTGGCTCTTTGGGCCACAGTTCCACTTAGCCACGAGTGACCGGAGTTTCAGGAAAGTCGTCAAAAAGCATCGCGAGCTTGCAGGTCTTGATCCTACCATCACCGATCTCAATGGTCTGGAGGGTGGCAGGAAGATACCAGACCTTTTTCTCGCTGCTACTCGTGATTATCCAGTTAATCCTAAACAGTATCATGTCCTGGTTGAGCTGAAGGCTCCTGGAGTCAAGCTTGGTCGCAAGGAAGTCGAGCAGATTCGAAAATACGCGGAGATTATTCTTGAATCCAGTGAGTTCGATAAGACAGCAACACGCTGGGATCTTTTTCTTGTTTCTGCTCATGCAACATCTGAAATTAAACGAGATCGCGAGCAAAAAGATAAGCCCCATGGATGCTTATGGGACTGGCCGAACATGACCGTGTGGGCTTTTGAGTGGAGTGAGATCATTTCGAATGCAAGGAATGAGATGCAGCTTGTTAGAGAGCATTTACAACGTAAGTCCAGCGAGCTTACCATATCTGACTATCTACAAAAGAATTTCCCCGAAATATTAGGAGATGCTACGGCCAATGACCTAGGAATTAAATAATCCTTCAAGGAGGAATCTGGAATATGTAATACATGGCGCGCCTGATGTGCCATCGTATTCATTGCGATAATATTTGCATGACATGGTTTGTACGCTGTAAGCGCGGTCTCTGGAAGCGAAATCCGATATGAGGGAGACGAAAAATGGTTGATTTTAAGAAGAGGGTGGCAAAGAAAGATGCCAAGGCATTGGTGAATCCCATTGAAATTTACGAAACACTTGATCGTGCAAGTGATAAGGGACCCCTAAGGCCGGCTCAGCAAGCTATTCTTAAAGAGTGGTATGAACAATACCGAGATGTACGGGATACCATAGTAAAACTTCATACAGGGCAGGGGAAAACGCTCATTGGACTACTTATTCTCCAGTCAAAGCTAAATGAAAATGGGGGATCTGCGCTCTACCTATGCCCAAACAATTTTCTTATTCAGCAGACATGTAAACAAGCCAAACAATTTGGAGTTAGGTACTGCACCGCTGAAGATGAATTGCCCTTTGAATTTACAGAGGGCAAAGCCATCCTGATTACTTCTGTACAGAAGTTGTTCACCGGCATGACGAAGTTCAAGTTAGGCAATCAGAGCGTCCCAGTATCAGCTGTTTTGATGGATGATGCTCATGCTTGCATAGACGCTATTCGCGGCTCGCTGATTATGAGTATTCCATCAGACACCACAGCCTATGGAGAACTCCGAGACCTATTCAGCACCTCTCTAGAAAGCCAAGGTATGGGCACGTATACCGATATTCGTGGTGGTAGCCAAGATGCACTTATGTTGGTTCCGTATTGGGATTGGCGTGATCGTCATGGAGAGGTTGTAAATATTATTTCAAGGCATAAGGATCATAGCTCTATTAGATTTGCCTGGCCACTACTAAAGGACATTCTATCTGATTGCCAATGCATAATTTCCGGTAAGGGGTTAGAGATTGCTCCATATTTGCCGCCCTTACAGCTTTTCGGTTCTTATTACAATGCTAGACACCGCGTTTTTATGTCAGCTACGGTCACTGACGATTCATTTCTTGTGAAGGGACTTGGCCTTTCTCCACAAACTATACAGAATCCACTTACTTATAAAGAAGAGCGCTGGTCAGGGGAGAAAATGATTCTCATTCCTTCTATGATGGATGAGGCGCTTGATCGGTCATCTATTGTTTCTACATTTGCTAAGCCAAAGGAACGCCGCAATTTTGGTGTTGTAGCTCTAGTCCCTGGGTTTAAGTGGACAGGTGATTGGAAGGCTTTTGGTTCCATAGTAGCAACAAAGGAGACTATTTACACTGAAGTAGAAAACCTCATTGCCGGGGAGCGGTCGAAGACACTAGTAGTGGCGAATCGCTATGATGGAATCGATTTGCCAGATAGTTCGTGCAGGATATTGATTCTTGACTCTAAACCTTTTGCAGAGAATTTAGTGGATCGTTATGCCGAGTATTGCAGAACTACGAGTGATGTCACGGCAATTCGTACAGCTCGAACAATTGAACAGGGACTTGGACGAAGTGTTAGAGGGGAAAAAGATTATTGCGTGATTATTATTACCGGGCCTGAATTGGTCAAATTTATTCGGGCTAAAGGATCAAGGAAACACCTATCTACCCAGACAAATACGCAAATTGAAATAGGATTTGAAGTTGCTGAAATGGCCCAAGAGGATCTTGAAAAGGGGAGAAAGCCGTTGTCTGCACTAATCGGATTGGTGAACCAGAGTCTTAGACGTGATGAAGGTTGGAAGGAATTTTATGTAGAGAGGATGGAGAAGGTAAGTCCATCTATAACTGGCGGGGGCATACTGAATTTATTCCAACAAGAGTTGGAGGCGGAGCGGAAATTCTCAGATGGAGATGCCGACGGAGCTATACGGATACTTCAGTCTCTTATAGACAAAGAAGTGTTTAGCGAAGCGGAAAAGGGATGGTATCTGCAGGAGATTGCTCGGTACTATTACCCAGGCAGCAAAGAAGAGTCAAATAAGATACAAGTCGCTGCTCACAAGAAGAACCGCTTTCTTCTCAAGCCCCGTACCGGCATGCAGGTAAGTAAAATTAAGGTTGTTAGCCAGAAACGAATAGAGAGCATAATCTCATGGGTCAAGCAATTCGAAAATTACCAAGAACTAGCCGTCGCTGTCGCTGACATTTTGGAGGCGGTAAGTTTCGGTGTTAAAGCAGATCGTTTTGAGGAGGGCTTCAACAATTTAGCTGTTGCTCTCGGTTTTCAGGGGCAGAGGCCGGATAAGGAATGGAAAGAGGGGCCAGATAACTTATGGGGACTCCGTGACGAAGAGTTCATGCTCGTAGAGTGCAAGAGTGAGGTTAGCTTAACCAGATCGGAGATAAATAAATATGAAACTGAACAGATGAATAGTTCGTGTGCTTGGTTTGGTCGGTATTACGTCGGCGCAAAAGTGACCAATATAATGATAATTCCTACTAATAGATTGGCGGATGCCGCAGCTCTCACTCACGATGTGCAGGTCATAGATAATATAGGTCTAAATAAATTAAAGGACAATGTCAGAGAGTTCTTTGCTGAATTTAAGGGATTCGACTTTAAGGATCTATCAGAAAAGAAGGTCCAACAGCTAATTGATACTCACAACTTGTCAGTCGAGGCGATTACAAAAGATTACGCGAAATCAATTCGCTCTTGGAAATGAGAGTTGGTGCTTCATAACTTGCTAGGGGGCATACCGAAATAATTAGGCACTCCAGCATCTGCAAACGCGTGCCACTTGAGAGTTCATTCCAAAGGATCGGCCTGTTCGGCAATCAAAATACTGTCTGCAAACCTACAACGCCGAAGTTGCGGTCGACGGTTGAGCGTCTGAAGGATATCTTTCCAGATTTCGACAAGATCTAAACGTGAGTATTTTGTGGATCATGCTGGAAACCTCTGCAACCAGTTGTTTCTTGAAGAATTCGTTAGGAGCTGGATGACCAATGGAGCGTGACCTCACTACTCCTGCTACCGGAATCGAAGATAAATCTGGCGAGGCGGCAGCCACCGTCTCGGAGATTACTGTTCCGCAAGGGGTCTGGCATCTCGCGGCTGGCCTCTCCCCGACACAAGTCACCCAAGGTCGATACGATTCGTTGGCTTACCACCAGCTCGGGGGGGCGGGGCTCGAGCGTCTGTGCTATTCGCTCATCCTGGCGCAGGGCGGCATCCCGAGATATTTTGGCAACCCCGGCCAAGAGCAGTACGGCATTGATTTGGTCGTGTCTGACGGGGCTGAGTGTGTCGTTTACCAGTGCAAGAACGTTAACGACTTCACCCGGCGAAACATGGCCGAGGCGTTACAACTCTTCGAGGAGAAATGGCTCGGCCACCCTAAACTTCCTATCCCCACAAAATTCGTGCTGTGTTGTCCGCTCCCGCTGCGGGAGAGAAGACTTAATGAGGAGTGGACGATCCTTGAACGCGAGTTCTACGAGAGGACTGGGGTGCGAATCGGGGTGTGGGATAAGGAGTTTCTTGACGCCCAACTTAAAGACCTCCCAGACGTGGTTGCAGACCTTTTCTCAGATCAGGCCGCGGAATGGTTCTGCCGCCTCCAAGACTGGAACGAAGACCTCTTCCGTTCCGTCCGCGTCGGTTCGGGAGAACCAACGATCAATCGTTACCTAGAAAAAAAGGCTGCTGGGCAGATTTACATTGACGCTCGCCTGATCGAAGATTTTACGCAAAAGCTTGAACGCCATGACAGCCTATTGATCCTCGGTTTACCCGGGAGCGGTAAGACTATCACTGGGCTCGCCCTCGCGGAATCATTTCGTCGTGGCTTATATCGCATCTTCTACATCAATATGCGCCGCGACCTGAGCGAAGATACGTTAGTCAGAGGCATACGGCGCAGGCTCGCGCGCCCGACCATCTTCCTGATAGATGACTGCCACGGAAAATACGAAATCCTCGAGGGTGTGCAAGACCGGCTTCACGAGATCATAGCGCGACAACCTAGCAGGGCCTTCCTTGTGTACACAGCGCGCACCACTTCCACCCCGGAAAGCATGCCGCGTGCAGACTACTCAGACTTTGTCGAGGAGTTTAAGAGAGCCGAAGCAGCCCTGGAGTTCCGCCCGACGCCGGAGTTGTTTGCCCGCATCGCCGCCGTCACAAAGCCCAACCTGCGGAAGCTTTCGGAAGAAAGATTAGAGCGAATCTTCTCTGTCACTGGCCGCGACCTGTTTCTGCTCGACCATCTCCTCGATACGATTAAATCCCCTGATGAAATTGATCGGTTGAAACCGGAGCATCTGTTCGAGAGGGCGCTGTTGCGTTATTTCGGCAAGGCCTCGGTACATTTTCCCGGCTTCATGATGCTAACGGCGCTGGCGCAATTCGAGATTGCGCCAGCGGTGGCCGATTTCCCTTATGACCTTCAAAGAGAAGACCTGAAAGCAGCGGCACAGTATGTGGTGGGAGCAGGCCACCCTACGCGCTACTTCTTTCTTCACTCGTCAGCCGCGGAATTGGTCTTCCGCGCACTCGCCTGGAACAGCGGCATTGATAACCATGCCGAGACTGCCGCCGTTAAACTCGTCGAATTCTTCAAGAGCCGCTTGGCAACTGACCCACAACTTCTGATTGATCTACCGAGCGTTCTGCGGAATCGGCTTAAACTCGGCGGCGACGAGGAAGAGGAATATCGTCTGAAGAGCCGATTTCTGGCCGACGACTGTATTCACGCCCTTGTGGAGGCCGTATTTGATCGCCTGTCACTAAACACTGTCGCGCTTCTTCTGAAGATCCTGAAAAGTACTGACGCGACGATATTCGAGCGTTATCGTGATCTGGTGCAAAGAAAAGTAGACGACGGAACGGCGCTCGAAATCCTAATGGCGAGATTCCCCTCGCAGTTCCTGCAACTCATAAAAAATGAGTACCCATCGTGGTACTCCAGCCTGCGAGAGCAGTTTGCCAATCAAGGCTTGCGTCAACTGGTTAGAACTAGGGAGCTTCGAAGTTTACTCAAGCTTTTAGTGGCCTTCGCTGATCAGCGAGATATTATATTAGACGGTGCGCTAGATTCAGTTTATGACAATGAGTTCGACGGATTGATAGGGCGTACTATCGCATCGAGTCGCTCAATTGGTGATATTAGTGTGCGGTTAAGGGAGCTGAAGAATACAGACTTGTCTTTATTTACAAAGCTGGAGCAAAGGATCGGCGCGCAACGCTACTTACGCCTGATCGGCAGCGTCGGAACTGTCTTTGAATTGTTCATGTGTATTAAGACTTCCTCGCTGTTCATAACCGCTGAAGTGATTGAGGCGCTCGACGATTTGACTTTAGATACTCTGACTGAGAGGACGATTGCCACAGGCCGCTCAATTGGCACCCTCGATTTAGCGTTACGAGAACTGAAAGAAACTGACGCTGACTTATTGGAAAACTTGGAAAAGAAGATCGGCGCACGCCGCTACCTCAACCTGATCGTTAGAGCCGGGACTGTCTTCGAGTTGTTCAGGACGCTTCAACATTCATCACTAGCAATGGCCAACGAACTGGTTGAGACGCTTGATGAGAAAACAGTAAACGATTTAATTCAGAAGACCATAGCCGCTCGCCGCTCCATTGGGACACTCTCCTTTACGCTACGAGAATTTAAACTGACTGATTCGAGCATTTTAAACAAGCTGGAAAGGAAGATAGGAGTTCAACGATGGTGGAAACTCATTTTAGCTAACGGGAAGATAAATGTTCTTGCGCCGTTGATGCAGAGTATGGACGAGCCTTTCAGGCGGGAAATGGTTCAGGCTTCTCGGCAGCTAACGACGGAGGAATGGGAGGGTTTACTTCTGCGCGGTGACTTCAGCGACCTCACGACCTTTGCTAGGTCCGGAGAAGGCTACTCCCCAAAGCTGTTTACCCCTGCTCTTATAAAGCACCTTATCCCGACTTTCGAAAAGTTAATCCACGGGGCTGATTGGCCAACCTTGGATTTAAGTGCCTATCGCTTGTCTGAGTCACCGGATTCAGTGCTCAAGGATCATCTCCAAACGGTTCTGGATAAACATTTGGCCAAGACCGACATAGCTTCGCTTCACTTCGACACCTTTGAGGAAGCGGCTCAATGCATAGTCTTGTTGTGGCGGTGGGCACCGTTGAAGAGGGATGAGCTTATCCGGTCATTTTTCAGCATTCTGCCGAAAGAAGACAACTGGTACAAAGATGCGAGTTTTCTTCGCGCGGCATGCAGGCCGCTTTTCATTTTGGCAACACCACACGTTCAGCATGATGTAGACCGGCGGACGCTGGATTTGTGCAACAACGGTAAAGTTGCCGCGCTTTGCGCCCGCGCCGAATCGTTCGACATTTTGCTCTACCTCTGGAATCTTTACAGCCTGTGGTTCAAGTGTGAGCGAGTCGTGAAAAAGGAAATGGGCACGTCTTTCGCGGCCTTCCTTGACCCAGAAATCCGCGCCTGCCTTAATTGCATTCTGGATGAGCGACTTCGGTCCCGAACGGAGCAGGCAGAAAAGGAGCATCTGGTGAGTTTATGTGGATTCCTGTATACCAGCGGCCTCGGCGATTTCAGTAAAGAAAATAAGGCCGCATGGTTATCCAGCCTGCTGCCGTTTGATGAGCTTCTTGCGAAAGCGGAGGGGATGAAATCTTTTCTAGTGGCATCTTTCTTTCTGATCGGATTGGGATGGATATTTGATAGGCAAAGAGATATCCCCGGACCCACGTTCTCAAGCGCGATGTCAAAAGCAAGCTCATATGATGTAAGTACTGATGCTTTTAACAATCTACGCAGGTTACTCAGCACCCGCATCCGCTAGAAGCCATGTTGACTTTGTATACTCAGTGCCAGTAATTGGTTTAAATCTGCACTTTCTGCCAGTAATTGCGTTAAGGTGATTTTAGAGTCCTCCGATTTTCCTATACATTTCAAGACTACTCCTGCCACTTTTTAGCTTAACCCCTGCCAATAATCAGTTAAAGTCTCACGTCGCTGTGATTTAACGTAATCGGTTGCCGGGACAGCGGCTAATCGCTTCGGCTTCCGCGCCGGAGTTTCTTTACAAATGTGAGTCGTGTGCTTCATGCTCGGCGCGGATGGTTCTGGCGGGCGGGCGTTACGATTTGTGTGTCGGGTGTTTGTAGGGATGGGCCGGTGGAGCGAGCATGTTGAGAATGGAGTGTGAGTATATGCGGAGGATGCTTGCAGCGAGCGTGTGGCTGGTCTTGACGGCTTTGGCGGTTCACGCGCAGCAACAGACAGCGACTGCGGAGGTGCGGCTCGACGCCGCCAAGCCGACCACCTATCTCAAATTCGAGCGGTATGAAGGGGGGGATGTCTGGCTGCGCCTGCACAATAACTCTCGCTGGGCCGTCAGCATCCGCACCGAAGAGCCTTTCCACATACACGAACCGGCCAAGTGGGGGAACAGGCGTGATGCGCGCGGCCTTCTAGAGAGCGTGGAAGTGAGCCCGGCTTATGAGATAGAGCGTTACCCGCACGAGCAGTCGGTCTTCCATTCGGGCTGTACATTCTCCGAGTCTTGGATTCCTTCGGGGCGCTCCGTCCTGTTTAAGGTGGCGCGCGCCCCGCTCGCATATCCGGCGACGCTGCGCGTCCATTTCAGGTATGAATGGGAGCTGGAAGATAGGCCGGAGCCCGCCCACTACGTGTACTTCTCCGGCCACGAGCTGCCGCGCGGCCAGCAGTAAAGGTCTTTGCCCCGCGCCTGATTCCGCCAAGACTATCTCCTGCGTTTGAGATAGTAGACAGGGTCTGAGCGAGACTCCGTCACCGACACCAGCTCCCACCCTTGCGCGCCTAGCTTATCCAAATGCTGTTCAAGCACGAACGCTTCGCGCCCGAACGCCCCGGTCGCCTCTTTTCGCATTCGAGAGTTGCCCGAAGGCGTGAGGTTCGTACTGCTCGCGCCGCTCACCACCAGATACTCCCAACGCACGCTTGGCCTGACCTCCTCCTGACTCTTCGTCGTGTCGCCGACCGCGAAAACGCTGGCGAGCAGTAAGAAGGCCAGCAGCACGCACGGCCTCACGCCTCCCAATTTCTCATCCATAAAAGCTCCCTCCTTCTCCGTCCGCACCTCGATACTCGAAGGGTTTCCACGCGGCGGGGGCGTGATTTGTTCCCGAGATAGTGTGCGGCGGTCGTTTGGTCGGCGCGCTTTAGCCGAAGGGATGGCGGGCGGGGCACGCCGTTGTTGCTCAGAGGGCGAGGATTCGCGTTTTACGGGGCAATTTTTGAGCGTTTGGAGAGACATAGGGGCGTCTGAGGACGGCTTCGGGGCCGTTTGCCGGGGCGCGCATCCGTCTGAAACATACGTGGAAGGCCGCCTGACACAAACCGGCTTGCAATTATGGATATAATTCCATATTCTGAACTTCCTCGAATGAATTTTAGTAGCCACATGCCCCAACCAAAGCGATACAACTTTCTACCCCCTCATCACTCTTAAGGCAAGGTAACAAGCGGCGTAAGGAGCCTCATTCATGACCTCTACCTCAACGCTCCACCTCCCGACCGGAAACAGGATCTTAGACCTCCTTCCGCGCGCGGAGTATGAGCTTTTTCTCCCTCATATAGAGCGGATTTCCATGGTTCAGGGCAAGGTTCTGAACGAGGCGGGCGACATCATTCGCCACGTCTATTTCCCTGTGAGCGGGATGCTCTCTCTGCTCTCGATGACCGAAGCCAGCGAGACCGTCGAGGTCGCAATGGTGAGCAGCGAAGGGATGGTCGGGGTTCCCATAATTCTGGGGGCCGAGATTAGTCCTTACCGCACGACGGTTCAGATACCGGGCAACTGCCTGAGAATCAAGGCCAACGTTTTCAAAAAGACAATAACCCCGGACGGGGTGTTGCAGAATACGCTGCTCAAGTTCACGCACACGCTGATGACTCAGATATCACAGTCGGCGGTGTGCAACCGTTTCCACAAAGTGGAGAAGCGCCTGTGCCGCTGGCTGCTCGTGGCGCGCGACCGCGTCAACTCGAACAACTTGAATCTCACACAGGACATCATCTCGGACATGCTCGGAACCTCGCGCAGCATTGTCTCCACCGCCGCCAACAGCATTCAGGACGCGGGGCTCATACGTTACCGCCGTGGCAAAATCACCATCACGGACGTGAAGGGGCTGGAAGCGTCCGCGTGTGAGTGCTACGAAATCGTCAAACGAGAAATAGAGTATTTCCTCGCCGCCTGAAAACCTCATTTCCTCCTCACTTCTCCCTCACTTCTTCCTCTCTCAATCCGAAACCTCAAGCTTAAAGCTTCTCTTTCCGACGCATATTGTCTGAAGACTTGGCGCTCGGCGCGTTGCCTGCGCTGAAGGGCGTCCGTTGCACTGCTATGTTCAGTAGGAGACAGAATCTCTCCCTGAACTCAGTGTTTCGGCGAACTCAGTCAGGGACTATACAGACAAGTTTTTTGAATGTCGGTATATTTGCATCCTCCCGTATGTCGGGCGGGCAGACAGTGTTAGCCCGTCCACTGATTTTAAGGCGAGACGAGCAAGACCGGCGGGTCGAGCTACTTTGGCGAGACGGTATTCCAAACATCGGTAGTTGCACGGTGGAGGTGATGCGAGCAGTGAATAATAGCGAGCGACCTTGCTGGTATGCGGTCTACACGAAGCCCTGCGAAGAGGTTCGGGCCGAGAGCAATTTGAGGGCGTGGGCGGTCGAGACTTTCGCGCCCACGATGAGGGCACGCCGGATAAATAATTTTACGGGGAAGAGCACGTCCGTCATCAAGCCTCTGTTCCCGCGCTATGTTTTCGCGCGCTTCGATGCCGAACGCATGCTCCACAAAATCTCTTACACGAGGGGCGTGCACAGCATCGTCAGCTTCGGCGAAGGCCCCTTGACGGTGGACGACGAGATTATCGAGCTGATTCAGTCGCAGCGAGGCGCGGACGGCCACATCAGAATCGGCGAAGAACTCAAAGCCGGTGACAAGGTGATGATTGAGCGCGGGCCTCTGAAAAATTTTATCGGCGTCTTCGACGGCAACCTTAAAGACCCCGAGCGAATCTCTATCCTCCTCTCGACCGTGAACTATCAGAACCGAGTAGTTCTTGAGCGCGACGCGGTGAGGAAGGTCGCATGAAGGCGGCCAGAGCGTAGCGAACACGTTTCGAGAGCCCCGAGAGAGCCGCACGCGTCTGCGGCACTTCGATAGAAAAATTTTAGTCCTGTTCCGGTGAATACCGTGCGTGCCTTACTTGTAAGGCGTGCGCGCTCCTCAAACTGAGCAGGCAGGCGGGGTCGCCGCAGTCCCCGTAGAGAGTTTTCCCAACAGCCACACTTCCGCGCCCCGATTTCCTCGACGGCGGAAACGTGTGTCCTTACGTCCTAATCAACCCTAAACGGGAGCTTCCAAACTCCTGAATCATGGCGAGCCGCGCGCTCGCAGTGCGGTAGCTCTACCCTCCGCACGGCCCGCACGCGGGCGGCGGCGCAAAGCGCTAAAGCATTCTCCGGCTGCGGCGAGACTCCTTCAAAACACAGGGCTTTCAATCTAAATCCAGACCGCGCGGCAAGCGTCTGGCCTCTTTCGTCCGGGCGCTTTCGCCTTGCGTGAGATTAAGCGCACAAAGCATCGGCAGGTAATTCGGGATGAACAGAAACGGCTCTTCAGCAGAGACGACGCTTTTGACTCGGGACGAGGAATTGCTCGCGCTACTCCTCGCCGAGGAAGGCATCGAATTACAGAACGAACGGGCGATTTCGCCGAGGAGCGGCGACGGCCCCGCGCCCCTTTCGTTCGCGCAGCAGCGCTTGTGGTTGCTCACGCAGCTTGAGCCGGACAGCCCTTTTTATAACCTGCCGAAGGCCGTGCGCCTCAAGGGCGCGCTCGACGTGGCGGCGCTGGAACTGAGCCTCGACGAAATCGTCAAACGCCACGAAGCTTTGCGGACGACATTCGCCTGCATCGACGGCTCGCCTGTGCAGATAGTCCGCGAGCCGCGCCAATTCGAGCTGCCCGTAGAAGACATAAGCACGCTGCCGGCGGAGGCGCGTGAAGCCTTGGCTATAAGCCGCGCCGCCGAAGAAGCGAGCCGGCCCTTCGACTTGGAGCGCGGGCCTCTCTCACGCGCGCACCTGCTCAGGCTCGACGCCGCGGAGCATGTCCTTCTGTTCACGATGCACCACATCGTCAGCGACGCTTGGTCAACCGGCGTGCTGATTCAGGAGTTGAGCATTCTCTACCGCGCGTTCGCCTCCGGGCAGCCGTCGCCGCTCCCGCCGCTTCCGATTCAGTACGCGGACTACGCCGTCTGGCAGCGCGAGCGGCTCGGCGGGAAGCTTCTGGAAGAGCAGCTCGACTACTGGCGCGGTCAGCTCGAAGGGCTGCCCGTCCTCGAACTGCCCACGGACTACAGGCGACCGTCCGTACAGACTTTCAACGGCGCGGTCAGCTCGCGCACGTTCAGCCGTGAAGTGACCGAACAGTTGAAGGCGCTCGGCAGGCTCGAAGGCGTCTCTTTGTTCACGACTCTGACGGCGGCCTTCAAAGCGCTCCTGTCGCGCTACTGCGGCCAGACCGACATCGTCGTCGGCACGCCCGTCGCGGGACGCGATCAAGCTGAGACAGAAGGGCTCATCGGCTTCTTCGTCAACACTCTGGTGCTGCGCACAGACCTCTCGGGCGACCCGACGTTCCGCGACCTCGTGCGGCGCGTGCGCGAGGTGAGCATCGGCGCGCAGGCTCATCAGGATGTACCTTTCGAGCGACTGGTCGAAGAGCTTCAGCCCGAGCGCAGTCTCAGCCACAACCCTCTTTTTCAAGTCCTCTTCGCGCACAACGGCGGCAACGCATCGCCGCAGGGCGCACACGCCTCCGACCTCGCCGTCGAACCCCTGGAACTTGAGAGCGGGACTTCAAAGTTTGACCTGCTACTGACCACCGAGGAGACGCCGGAAGGGCTGAAGGGCTGGCTGCAATACAACACGGACTTGTTCGACGAGAGCACCATCATTCGCATGCAACGCCACTTCGAGTCGCTGCTCGAATCCGCCTCCTCGAACCCAGACCTCCCGCTCTCCCGCCTCCACATGC